>Ga0068855_100000161_pt1 | contig 85785 bp, 62 predicted proteins | sample KBSCornC52_FD_66592 | JGI IMG/M metagenome (GOLD analysis project Ga0068855, IMG submission 66592) | Corn rhizosphere microbial communities from Kellogg Biological Station, Michigan, USA - KBS Corn C5-2 | ecosystem: Host-associated > Plants > Roots > Rhizosphere > Soil ...
GTACGTGAGCACCGGACCGCAGCGAAAACGAGCCGGAGTGGACGGAGTCCAGCGTGCTGGACGAAGTCCACGGAGGCCTACGGCCCGAGCCGAAGGCGAGGGAGCGCCGAAGGCGCAGTGAAGCCAGCAGCCAGGATCGGCGGGCGTGGTCAACAGCAGCCCTGAGGCCACTGATAAGGGTATAACGGGAGGCATGCGGGCCCGCTGTCTCCCGTTCCTGTTTTTGTGGTTGTCGGGCTGCGCGCGCCAATTGCCCGGGCCCGCCGAGTGCCGAGCGTTCGCGCTCGCGAGCATCGGGGTGGAGCAAGATACGAAGGCCAGCTCACTTTCGCGTGAGCCGCGCCTTGCGGCCAAGGCCGAAGAGCTCACGCAGCGTTGCTTGACCACGCCCTGGGACTACCAGTTGTTGAATTGCTTGAGCGCGGGCGGCAGCAGCCGCGTCTGCTTGCTCCGCTTCGAAGCCAGGCGTTCGGGCGCGCGCGGCGTAGAGTAACGTTACTCGTCCAAGTCGACGATACGGCCCTGCTCCACCGTCCAGTCGGAGGTGGCGCCGGTGCTGCGCGAGCCGCAAACCTGCAGCGTCAGGGGGCCAGTCAGGCCCGTGTAGTAAAGGTCGTCACCCTGCGCGACCTGTTTGAGGCCGCTCTGCAGGGTATCCCACTTCACGCCTTCACCGGGTGGCCCTGCCGCGTCGAGCATGGCTCGCGCCAGGTCCGGCTCGGCCTCTCCGGAGGCTTTGGCTTTGGCTAGGGCCAGCGACAACAACGCCATGGCGTCGTAGTAAAAGTATGCGCCCTCCAGCGGCTCGTCGCCTTGCCAGCGTCGAGAAAACGCCTGCGGAAACTCCTGACCGTGCTCGTAGATTTTCGGGGCGATGCCGAACGCGCCTTCCAGCGCCTGCGGGGCGACGTTCTGCACGAGCAGCTCGGTCTTCAGCAGTGGAGATAGGAACCAGCGCGGCTTCTTGGTGCTCAGCGCGTCGAACTCGTTGACCAAGATGGCGGCGGCGCGCGGCGAGGCGGCTAGGATCACGTCGGTGACGCCGGCGCGGTTGGCGGCGGAGATGACCTGCGCGTAGCTCTGCGCTTCCGGATCCAGCTCCAGCTCGAGCGCCACCTGGCCTTTCAACATCGCGAAGCGCTTGGCGGCGGCCGCGCCCAGCGCTCGGTCGTAAGGGGCGCTGCTGTACAACACCGCCACGCGCGTTACCTGTTGGGCGCGGGCCTGCTTGGCCAAGGCTTCTCCGAGCGACTTGGCGGACGGAGCGAGCCGGAACCAGGGCGTCGTGCAGGTACGGCCCGGCTCGGCGGCGGCGCCGACCAGCGGCGACAAGAACAGCACGCCCTGTTGAGCCAACATCGGCCGTATTTCCTCAGCGATTTCCGCGCTTTCGGGTCCGATGACGGCCACCGCCCCGGCGTCGGCCAGCTCTTCGGCGGCGGCCAAGCCGCGCGTCAGGTCCGAGTGCGTGTCCTTCGACACCACGCGCACCTTGGTGCCGTCGATGCCGCCGCCCTCGTTGATGCGATCAGCCGCGTACAGCGTCGCGCGCTCGAGGTTGCTGGCGGTAGCGGAGGTGCTGCCGGTAAACGGCAGGAGCAGTCCGACGACGATGCCGCCCGGCGCGGGCTCGTCGGTGGACGAGCAACCGCACGCCGCCAGCAGCAGCGCAAAAGCGGCGACGCGGCTCCGCTCAGTAAACATGCTCAATCTCCAGGAACAGCTGCGCGGGCTGCAGCGGATACTCGAAGCCGGAGAACCCTGGATCGGGTCCGCGCGCCACGAGCAAGTTCTTGCCGCGAAGCGCGATGCGCGTCTCGTGGCCGGGCACCAGGTACAGCTCGCGGGTCGCCAGTGTCACGTCGAGCTGAAAATACGCCGGCAAGTCGAAGCTTGCTCCATGCTCGACGATGCTGGTATCGGCCGCGCGCCGCGGACCGACCCAGATGCCCTCCGCGCCCAGCTCGAGCGGCACGTCGGGCAGCGAAGGCACGGCGAACATGGCGCCGGCCCGCGCTATCCAGGGCGGGTACACCACGTTTTGTTTGCCCACCAACATGGCAGCGTAGCCTTCTTGACCGAGGTCACGCTCGGAGCGAACGAGATCGAAAGAGGCGTAGAGATTGTAGCGAAAATCACGCAAATCTGCGCGCGTTTCCCAAGACAAGCTGCGCTGGCTGGCGACGTTTCGCGCGGTCTGGTTGATGCCCTGCGGAGTGAACTCGGCCTTGTCCGCGAGCCAACTGTACGAAACGCCCGAAGTGATACCGAAGCGGCGGAGCGGCAGCCACGACATCTGATACTCGGCCGTCTTGATCAGCTGCGGATTGAGGTGCTCGTTGCCCACGACGTCGCCGGGGCGCAGCGGGGTCGCGTACAGTAGATACGGAGACGGTGCCTTGAAGGCGCTGCCGTACAGCAACTTGGCGACCAACGACGACGACAAGCGCGAGGTGGCGCCGATGCGTCCGGTCACCTGCGAGCCGTACGCGCTATGCTGGTCGTAGCGCAAACCGCCGGTCAGCTTCAGGCCGGGATCGAGCAGCTTGTAGTTCACGCTGGCGTAAGCGCCCAGGTTGCGCAAATCAACGCTGCGATCGCCGCCGCTCGACAACACCGTTTCGCCAGTGGCGCGGTTGATGCGCTGAGGCGCGCCCAAGCTCTCGTGATCGTAGAGCGCCTCCACGCCCGTGATCAGGCTGAAGCGCGACGATGGCGTGAAGCGCGCCTCGAGCATCGAGTCGACGCCGCGATACGATTGGTGACGCTCCACGTAGAACAAGTCACTGCCGATTTCGACGCGATCTTGCGGCAAAACGCCGCCCTGGAAATAGGTGCCTTGCAGCGCCAGCTCGAAACCACGAGAGGCTTTGAGCAGCGAGTCGACGTTGAGGCGCATTTGACCCAGCGCCACGCGGGTGCCGCGAGTGCCGTCGGCGGTGCTGGTGAGCTGTGCCCAGTGAGCCAAGTCGCCGCCGCGCGAGAGCCCGGAAGCGTAGGCGCTCAAGCGCACGTGGCCGCGCTCACCGGCGTAGCCGAGGCGGCTGGAGAGCACGAGTGAGCGCCGCTGCAGATCGAGGGTGGTCCGCCGGCTGCCGACGCCGACGGGCAAGGTGGGCGCGGGCGATTCGCTGGGCAGCGCCAACCCAGAGCGGTCGTCGTACTCCCCGGCGGCGCCCAAGGCAAAGTCGAATTTGCCGAATTGCGCTCCGCCCGCCACGTCGAAGCGCGTGGCAGGATTCGTCTCGGTCAAGCCCACCGCCACGCGCGCGCGTACCGGGCGCACCGCGTCGGGCGCGGTGGTGATGATATTCACCACACCCAGAAATGCATCGGCACCGTACAGCGCGGACGCGGGGCCACGGATGATTTCAATCTGCTCGACCGACTCGAGCGGCACCAGCTCGACCCCCAACCAATTGCCGGAGGTGCTGCGGTAGGCCACCGAGCGCCCGTCGATCATGACTTTGATGCCGCCGCTCTCGGCTCCCAGCCCGCCGCTCACGCCGCGCACGGAGGCGTTGGGCAGAATGTGGTCGTCGACCAGGTAAAAGCCGACGGTGTGCGAAAGCACTTCTGCCACGCTTTGGTAGCCCCAGCGTCGAATGTCTTCGCGCGTGACTACCGTGATGACGGCGGGCGCGTCTTCCACGCTTTCCGCCGTCTTGCTGGCGGTCGAGACCTCGACGTTCAGCAGCTTGACCAAATCCAGGTCGCTGACGGCTTCGCTTTCGGCGGGGCCTTCCGTGGGTCCCTCGTCCGCGGCCCGGGCAAAGCTAGGCGCCAGCGCCACCAACCCGGATAGCGCGAGCGAGAGCGTGGCGAGCTTGGGCTTCATGTGGGCGCACGGAACGCGAGCAAAGACGAGCAACGCAGCGACACTTCTGGGTACGAGATAGCGGGCTCAAATGCGCCCAACTTCTGACCAACTACCGAGCGTTGCGGCATTTTGGTGGGGGTAGGTGCGACTGAGAGCGCGACATACGCACTCAGGCAGAGCACCACAGACTACCGAACGGCAGACGGCCCTAAACTCTTTACCCTTAACATAAAAACTCCGGCGTCGTACAACGAAGGGTCGAGTCCGCCATGCATGATCCGCATGGGGCTCTCGTCGATCATTGATGAAGCTTCCGTCCCTGGTGCTTGGCCGTGGGTAGGCTCCTCGTCTACCTGCATGTGGCCGTGAAACAGCGGGCTTTTCAGAGCTTGCTCGGCGCGGGTCTGCCCGGCGTCGACACCACCGCCGTGGGCCGCGCCGGTGACTTCGAGCGCGCGCTGCAAGACGCGCCAGACGCCGTGCTCACGTTGCCCGTGGTGCTGGCCGCCAACGGGCTTTCGCCTTCATTACGCGGCTTTGCCCGCGGCTCGCAGGAAGAGCGCTACGCCTTGGTCGGCGCGGGCGCGGCGCCCGAAGCCGGCAAGGTCGCCTCGGTGGGAGCCCTGGATTTGCTCGGCCGCGAGGGAACTAATCGCTTCGTCAAGCGCTTGGTTGGTGCGCAGGCTCGCGTCGAGCGCGTGACCAAAATCGAGGATCTTTTGCCACTGCTACAGATTCAGCGGGTGGATGCCGTCCTGCTCCCGGCACGTCTGGTCGCCGAGCTGCGCGCGGCCAGTCGCTTGACCTTGGCCGAGCGCGAGCTCGACTTGACGGTAGGGCTGCCGGCAGTGGCCAACACCGGGCCGGGCGGGGCGGCCCTACTCGGCGCGATCGGCAAAATGCCGCGAGACGTTTCCAAGCTTCTGGGAGTCGAAGAATGGCGCTGACACGAAGGTCGTTCATCGCGGGCGTGCCGGCGCTTGCCGGAGCTGCGCTCGGTTGCTCGAGCGGGCAGGAAGAACGCGCCGGGGCCGGCCGAGACGCCGTGCTCTTTTCCACCCACAGCAGCAAGCCTGGCTCGAAATCGATTCTAGTGTGCATGCCCGAAACCCGCCAAACGAGCGAAGTTTGGCGCGGATTGTCGGATGAGCTCAGCCGCGAGCTCGAGCTCATCGCTCTGCGCATCGGCGGCGAGGACGCCAGCGCCACCATCGCGCGCGGCATCGAGCGCTATCGGCCGGCGGGGCTCGTGCTGATGAACAACCCGACCGTGGACGGCTATCGCCGCGTCCAAGCCAGCGCGCAGCAGACCGCGTTTCCGCCGTCGGTGATCGTGATGAGCTCGTTTTTGGAGGGCAAACCCGCGCACCTGCGGGCCGCAACCGGCATCAGCTACGAAGTGCCCCTGATCACCGTCGTCACCAATCTGCGCAAGCTGATCGCCACTCCGATTGACCGCATCGGCGTTGTACACCGCTCGTCGCTTTCCGGCTTCGTGCGTCGCCAGGCGGCGCTGGCCCACCGCGAGCAAACCGCCGTCGTGCGCGAGGAAGTCAGCCCAAAGCCCAACGCTTCGGAGATCAAGCGCGCGCTGCGGCGGCTGAAGCAGCGCTGTGATGCGATTTGGGTGCTGAACGACGACCGCTTGTTGACGCCACGCCTGCTGGCGGACGGCTGGCTGCATGGCTTGAACGAGCCGCCCTGGGTGCCCACGATCGTGGGCGCGGCGTCGTTGGTCTCGCCCTCGCAATCCTTCGGAACCTTTGCGGTTTTGCCGGATCACACCGCGCTGGGCACCCAGGCCGCCAACCTGGTGCTCGACATTGCCGACAACGATTGGCAGCTGCCTAGCGCTACCGCGCAGCTGCCGCTGTCCACCACCACCACCGTCGACCTGACTCAGGCCAAAGAGCGCTTCTTGCTGCGCCCGAGCGCGCTCGCCCAGGTGGACAAGGTACTCGAGCGATGAGAGCGCCCGAGCCGCCCCCTCAGATCAAGAGCCTACGCGGCAAGTTCGTGCGCTTGCTGTTGATTGTCTCGAGCCTGATGGCACTGTCGACGACGTTCATCGTCGTGCTGATGAGCGCGCAGGCCTCGGCGGAGCACGTCTCGGCCGTTCAAGGGCACATTCGCGACGGCATCATCAGCAAGGGCAAGGTGCTGACCCAGAATCACGCCTTGGCCTTGCGCAGCCTGGCCCTCGACAACGCGTTCCTGGACATGCAGCGCTTGGTCGAGCGCGCGGTGAAGGACGACCAAGATCTGGTTTACGGCGTGTTCGTCAATGGTGAGCGCGCGGTCTTGGCCGAAAGTCGGAGGGGCGACCCGGTCGACAAGGCCGAGCCGCCCGATAAATCGGCTTGGCGCGGGTTGGGGTTGCGCGAAGACGAGCTGCTCGTCACCGCGCCCACCGTGAAAAGCGTGACACGCCTGGGCCAAGATCTGCTCGAGGTCGCGGTGCCGGTGGTGAGCGAAGAGGGCGAAGCCCTGGGCACGATTCGCTACGGTTTGTCGACGGCGCGCATGCACGAAGCGCTGGCGCGCGCCAAGCACGACTCCGATTCGCGGCTGTGGCGCTCGGTGCTGTTGGTGGTCGGGCTGGTCAGCCTGGTGACGGGCCTCGGCTTGGTGCTCAGCCGTGCGCAGGCCGTGCACATCACCGAGCCGGTTGGCGCGCTGACCAAGGCCGCGGAGGCCTTGGCCGGTGGCGACCGAGCAGTGCGGGTGAACATCAACTCGGGTGACGAGCTGTCGGTGCTCGGCACGTCGTTCAATCGCATGGTGGACGAGCTGGACGGCTCCTACCGCGCGCTCGAGCAGATGAATCGCACGCTCGAGCAAAAGGTCGAGGAGCGCACGGCAGAGCTCGCGCTGAAGAACCGCGACATGCGGCTGGTGCTCGACAACGTCGACCAAGGCTTCATCAACCTTTCGACGAAAGGCGTGATGGCGAGCGAGCGCTCGGCGATCGTCGGCAAGTGGTTCGGTGCGGCCGAGCGCTCGCAGCCATTTTGGGAGTACATCGCGCATTTTTCGCGGTCATTTGCCGTGTCGTTTCGTTTGGCTTGGTCGCAAATCGACGACGGTTTCATGCCGCTGGAGGTGTGCTTGAGCCAGCTGCCCGAACAGCTGACGCAAGGCACGCGCACGTGGAGCTTTCGCTACTTGCCGTTCTATAGCGGCGGCGAGCTGGAAGGCGTGTTGATGGTGGTGGCGGACGTCACCGATCGCCTGGCCCGTGAGCGTGAGGAGGCCGAGCACGGCGAGCTGATGCAAGGCTTCAAGAAGCTGATGCTCGATCGCAGCGGCTTCACGAATTTCCTGCAAGAGGCGAGCGGGATGGTAAGCCAAATCGTTTCGCCGGCAGCGACGGCCGACCTCTCTGCGCTGAAGCGCACGCTGCACACGCTCAAGGGCAACGCGGGCGTGATGGGCCTCACGGTGGTGGCCCAGCTGTGCCACACCCTGGAGACGCAGTTGGCCGAAGAAGCCTGCATGACCCAGCGCACGCTGGCCGAGCTGCGTTCACGCTGGACGGCCATCACCATGCACGTGGCGACCTTCGTCGGCAACAACGGCGAACGGGTGATCGAGATTCCGGAAGTCGAATACGCCGCGTTGATTTCGCGGCTCTCCAGCACCGACCAGAAGTCCGACGTGCTGCGCCAGCTCCTCAGCTGGCAGCTCGAGCCCGCGCAAAAAGCGCTGTTGCGGCTGGGCGAGCAGGGCCGGGCGCTGGCTCGACGCTTGGGTAAGGGCGATATCGAGCTGGACGTAGGCGGGCAAGACGTGCGGCTCGATCCGCAACAGTGGGCGCCCTTCTTCGGCGACTTGGTGCACGTGATCAGAAATGCCGTCGACCACGGGCTCGAGCCCGCCAACGAGCGCCTGGCCCTGGGCAAGCCAGCACACGGCAGCTTGACCCTGAGGGCCAAAGTCGAAGGCGAGCAGCTGACCTTCGAGGTCACCGACGACGGCCGCGGCATCGACTGGGCCAGCATCGCCGGCAAAGCCAAGACCCTGGGACTACCGCATGCCAACCAAGCCGAGCTGCTGGAGGCGCTGTGCGCCGAGGGCTTGTCGACGCGCGGCAGCGCCGACGACGTCTCGGGGCGCGGCGTGGGCATGGCGTCGTTTCGCGAGCGCGTGCGCGAGTTGCACGGGCGCCTGGAAGTCCGCTCGGCCAAAGACATCGGCACCAGCTGGTTCGTGCGCTTTCGTTGGCCGACCACACTGACGCAGCACGGCGCACCTCGCCTTCTGGCGCGGTGAGTCAGCCGTACGAGGCGCGGTGCTGAGGTGCGCGGCACTCACAAGCTCTCACAAGATTTCGAATCAGATCATCAATTTATGACGGCTTCCCCACGTACCCGTTATCGCGCCCCATTCGTGGGCCGTACTGCATTTCTGGATCGTTGGCACGTTGAGGAGGAATTCGATGAGCTTCATGTCACGCAGTTCTTATGCGCTTCTTGGGTTCGCGTTTCTTGCGGCGGGCTGCAGCGGCTCGGACGACAAGGCGGCCACCGACGGAGCTGGCGGGAGCTCGACCACGACAGAAGCCGTCCAAGTCGAGGTGTTCTCTTGGTGGACGGCGCCCGGCGAGGCCGAAGCTCTGCAGTCGCTGGTGGACCTACACAACACCAACTACCCGAAAGAGCGCATCTACAACGCGGCCACCGACCCGAAGGTCATCAGCGGCGGTAACGAGGCCAAACTCGTCCTGCAAGATCGCCTGGAAGCGGGCGACCCGCCCGACGCTTTTCAAACCAACGCCTTCGAGCTGAAGCGCGGATTCATCGCGGCTTCGCCCGGCCTCTTGCAACCGTTGGACGACGTATTCGAGTCCCAAGGTTTGGTCGACGATCTGGCGCCCGAAGCCCTCGCCGACGTCACCGTGGACGGTCACTACATGGCCGTGCCCGTGAATATTCACCGCGAAAACGGGCTCTTTTACAACAAGAGCGTGTTCGCCGACAACGGCCTCGAGCCGCCCAAGACGATGGCCGACTTCATGGACGTCTGCGCCAAGCTCAAAGATGCCGGCGTCACTCCGCTCGCCATCTCCACCTCGCAAGGTTGGATCATCGACAAGGTGTTCATCGCCCTTGCCCTCGGCACCATGGGCCCCGACGACTTCGTCAAGTACATCGTCGACAAAACGCCGGTCGACGAAGCCTCGATGATGCCGGCCATCGACGTGCTCGACAAGGTGCTGACCGACTACATCGACGTGGAGGGCTCGGCCGTGGACGGCTTCGGCTGGACGCAAGCTGCCGACGCGCTGAAGGACGGCTCCGCCGGCATGTTCATTCACGGCGACTGGGCCAAAGGTTACCTGATGCAAGTCGGCGCCACGCCGGACGTGGACTTCGGCGTCGTGAGCAGCCCCGACGCGCAAGGCGTGTTCGTCTACGGTATGGACGTGTTCGCGATTCCGGCCGGCGCCAAGAACGAGACCGGCGCGCTCGATTGGGTCAAGACCATTGCCTCACCCGAAGGCCAGGTGGCGTTCAACGAGTACAAGGGCTCGAGCCCGGTGCGGCTCAACGTTCCCACCAAGGGCCTGGACGCGATGGCAAAAGGCATCTACGGCGAATTCAAGGATGCCAAGCAACGCATTCGCGCCGTGGGCCTACCTGGGGCGTGGGACGACGGCTTCGTTCAACTGTCGAAGGATCATGACAAGCAAGCGCTGCTAAAAGTCATGATCGACAACCCGATCGGCGAATGACGTGAGCGGGCGGCGTAAGCCGCCCCATCAACCGACGTCGAGCGAGATGGCGTCACCGTTCAGGTCGACCCTGACGGTGCCGCCCGCCGGTAGCTTGGCGGACAATAGCGCGTGGGCGAGCGGATCTTGCAGCTCTTTGAGCAGGGTGCGCTTGAGCGGACGCGCGCCGAGGGCGGGCTCGTAGCCCAGGTCGACCAAGCGCTGTTTGGCCGCCTCCGTCACCTCGAGCGTGAGCTTGCGCGGCGCCAGCAAGCGCGACAGCTCCTTCAAGCGAATGTCGATGATGCGCCGCAAATCGAGCTTACTGAGAGGGCGAAACACCACCACGTCGTCGAGCCGATTCAGAAACTCCGGGCGGAAGAACTCGCCCAACCGCTCGAGCAACAAGTCTTTCATGGCTTGGCGGCCGTCTTCGGAGTCGAACAGCTTGGCTTCGGCGTCCAGGATACGCTCCGAGCCGATGTTGCTGGTCATGACCACGACCGTGTTCGAAAAATCGGCGAGCCTGCCGCGGCCGTCGGTGAGGCGCCCGTCGTCGAGCACCTGCAACAGCAGGTTGAACACGTCTTGGTGTGCTTTTTCGACCTCGTCGAACAACAGCACCGAGTACGGCCGGCGTCTCACGGCCTCGGTCAAGAACCCGCCTTGGTCGCTGTCGGCGTAGCCGGGCGGCGCACCAATCAGACGCTGAGCCATGTGGCGCTCCATGAACTCGCTCATGTCGAGCCGGGTCAGGGCCGCTTCGTCGTCGAACAAGAACTCGGCCAGGGCCTTGGCCAGCTCGGTCTTGCCGACGCCGCTCGGACCTAGCAGCAAGAACGAACCGATGGGGCGTTTGGGGTCCCGCAGGCCAACGCGACCGCGCCGCACGGCGCGAGCCACCGCCGACAGCGCGTGATCTTGGCCGACGATCCGCTCGCCCAGCCGACCCTCCATTTTCAGCAGCTTTTCGGCTTCGGCTTCCAGCATGCGGTCGACCGGGATGCCGGTCCAGGCGGCCAGGGTGGCGGCCACGTCCGCCTCTTCCAGCCTCGGGCTTTCCACGCTGCCGCCCTGGCTGCGCGCCGCTTCTTCGGCGCTGGCCAAGCGCGCTTTCAGCTCGGGCAACGTGACGTGCTCGAGCTCACCCAAGCGAGCGAAGTTCTTTTCTTCGCGGGCACGCTCCAGCTCGGCCTCCGCCGCCGCCAACTCACGGCGGATGGTCTTCACGGCGGCGGTGACGCCGCGCCGCCCTTCGATGGTGGCGCGCAGGCGGGTGGCCCGCGGCAGCAGGCTGGCCTGCTCGGCGCTGAGCTTGGTCGCAAGCTCCTTGGCCGACGCTTCTTCCTCGTCGGCGAGCGAAGCCAGCTGCGCCGCCAGCGAGCCGAGGCGCTGCACGAGCTGGTCCAGCTCCAGCGGCATGCCGTCGGTTTCCACGCGCTTGCTGGCCGCCGCTTCGTCGAGCAGATCGATGGCGGCGTCGGGCAAGCGTCGCTCTTGCACGTAGCGCTTGGCCAGCTCCACCGCGGCTATCACGCTGCGATCTTCGATAGGCACGCCGTGATGCTGCTCGATGCTGCGCGCCACGCCGCGCACGATCTCGATCGCGTCGGCCACGGCGGGCTCGGCCACGGCAATTTCCGTGAAAGAACGAGCCAAAATCGGCTCCTTTTCCGCGAGCTTGCGCAGCCCGTCGGGGGTGGTGGTCGCCAGCACTCTGAGCGCGCCCTGCGCCAGCGCCGGCCGCAGCACGTCGGCCAAGCTGGCGCCGGTCGGGCCCTGGCCAAGTAGCTGTTCGAGCCCGGGAATGAACAAAATGTGCTCGACGCCGCCGCGGGCGCCGAGGGAGCCGAACAGCTTGCGCAAACGCTCTTCAATCTCGCTGCGCAGCCGGGTACCGGCCACCACCGCTCCCAAATCCAGCTCGACCAGGCGCGCGCCCAGCAGGCGTGTGGGCACGTCGCCGGCCGCAATGCGGCGAGCGAGCGCGCGCACGATGGCGCGCTTACCGACGCCGACGTCACCGACCAAAAGCGGGTGATTCTTTTGGCGCCGCTCCAAAATGGTCACGAGCCGCCGCACCTCCGTGCCCCGCGCGATCACCGGATCTCCGGCGTAGGGGCCGTCCAGCAACGGACGCGTGAGCTCGAGCGCGCCGCTGCTGGGCTCTCCCGTCGCGGCCTCGGCCTTGTCGTCGAGCAGGGCGGTGTGACGCCGCAGCGCGCCGGGCCCGACCCCGAAGGCCGACAGAATTTCCCCCGCTGCGCCGCGAATTTCTTGCGAAAGCGCGTTGAGCAGGTGCGCCGAGGTGACGCGCGGCGCCCGTTCGAGCGAGGCGTCGCGTTCGGCGCGGCCGAGCAGATCGATCATGGCGTCGGACAGATACGAGCGGTCTTTGGACTGCGGCAGCGTGGAAAGAGCGCGCTCGACCGCGGCTTCGAAATCCAAAACGCTGGGCGTGGCCCGCTCGAACACCCCGCGCGTGCTGCGTCCCCGCTCCAACGCGCGCGCGAGCAAATGCAGCGGCTGAACCTCTTGATGGCGCCGCTCGTCGGCCAGCGCCTGGGCGCGCGCCACCAGCGCCTTGGCCGGAGGCAGGTAGCGGTCGAGGGAAAGCGTCGTGAGCGGCGGCTCGTCCGGCATGGGCACCCGCAGCATAGCAGAGCGCGCCACTTCTCCGGAAACGGCGCGGCCGCCTGCCCGCGGCGCGCGCGCTCGGTGTAGGCTGCCGGGGCGTGACCGTCTTCGAGCTGCCGAGCTGGTTTTGGATGGGGATTGGCGTGTCGCTCGGGCTGGTGTTCGGCAGCTTCTTGAACGTCGTCATCTACCGCTTGCCGCGCGGCGAAAACCTGGCGTTCCCGGCCTCGCATTGCACCAGTTGCGGCAAGCCCATCCGCGCCTTCGACAACCTGCCCGTGCTCGGCTGGCTGCTGCTGCGCGGTCGGGCGCGCTGTTGCAAGGCGCCCATCTCGCCACGCTACCCTTTGGTCGAGCTGCTGGGCGGCCTGCTCGGGGCCACGTTGATTCAGGTCGCGGTGCTCACCCTGCCGCTCGACACGCCGCTCTGGCAAGGTGGTCTGTTGTTCGCCGTCGAGCTCGCGCTCGGGCTCGGTTTGATCGCAGCGGCGTTCATCGACATGTCGCACATGTACTTGCCCGACGCCATCACGCTGGGCGGCGCGGTGCTGGGGGTGCTCAGCGTGCCGCTGCGGCCCGAGGCTTCGTGGTCGCAAAGCCTGCTGGGCGCGGTCGTGGGCTTTGCCGTCGTGTGGTTGCCCTTCGATCTGCTGCACCGCTTGCTGCGCGGCAAGCCCGGCATGGGGCTGGGCGACGCCAAGCTGGTGATGCTGGCAGGAGCGTGGTTCGGTTGGCAAGGCGCACTGTTCACCCTGCTGGCGGGGTCAATCCAAGCAACCTTGGCCGTACTGGCCATCTACCTGGTGCGCGGAAAAATCGACGAGCCAGAAGCCGTGAAGCAAGAGCGCGCGGAGCTGGAGCAAGAGCTGGCGCGGGCGACGCCCGAAGAGCGCGCCGTGATCGAAGCGGAGCTGGCCCTCGACCCGCTGGCTGGCGAGCCTGAGGCCGGCTTCGGCAAGGCTCGCGTCGCCTTCGGTCCGTTCCTGGTGCTGGCCGTGTTGGAGCTGTTGGTGTTTGGTGGGTTCATCCGCGAAGAGCTGTTAGGGACGCTGCTCGGCACATGAAGCGCCAACTCGTGTTCCACTTGGTCTTCGCGCTGGTGCTGCCCTGGGCGTCGCTGGGCTGCGGCGCCCGCCAACCCGAGGCTCCGCGCGGCGCGCACCCACCGAACGACGCGGTCGTCGTGCCCTACCCTCCACCGCCCGCGAAGGTAGAAGAGGTTCCGGCTCAACCGGGCCCGGGCTGCGTCTGGACGGACGGCTTTTGGGACTTCACCGACCGCTGGGAGTGGCAGGCCGGACAATGGGTCCTTCCCCAGCCTCATTGCCGGCTGGCGCCGGTGGAGCTGCGACGGCAGCAAGGCCAGCTGTGGCACGCGCGGCCGCGCTGGTACCCCGACAACGTCAGTCTGCTGGGGCCGCAATCGGCGTGCCCTCCGCCCCCCGCTTGTTCCGGCCATTCCGCTCCGAGCGGCTCGGCGGGAGGGGCCGGGCAGTAGAAGCCCGACGTGTTAAGGTTCGCCCCCAAAGGAATGACCCAGCACATTTTTCGAGAGTACGACATCCGCGGCGTCGCCGAGCGCGACCTGACCAGCGACGTCGTTGAACGCATCGGCCGCGGCATCGCCGAGTTGCTCGGCAAGAACGTCGGCCGCGCGCCGCGCATCGCCGTAGGCCGTGATTGCCGCCTCTCGGGTCCGCGGATTCACGCCGCGCTCACGCAAGGTCTGCAAAAGGGCGGCGCTCAGCTGCTGGACGTCGGCGTGGGCCCGACGCCGGCCCTGTACTTCGGCGTGCATCACTTGGAGACCGACGGCGGCGTGATGATCACCGGCAGCCACAACGCCGCGCCGGACAACGGCTTCAAGATCATGATCGGTCACGGCTCGTTCTTCGGCAGCGCCATTCAGGAGCTGCGCGGCCTGGTAGAAGGCCCGGCGCTGCCCGACAAGCCGGGCGGCTCGCTCACCCCGACGCCTATCGACGACGCCTACGTGCAGAAGCTGACGAGCGGCATCAAGCTCGGCCGAAAGCCCAAGGTCGTGCTGGACGCAGGCAACGGCGGCGGCGGCCCCTTGGGCTTGAAAGCGCTTTCGGCCATGGGCCTCACGCCCACCGCGCTGTACTGCGACATGGACGGCCGGTTTCCGAATCACCACCCCGATCCGACCGTGCCCGAAAACCTGAGCGCGTTGATCGAGCGCGTGCGCGCCGAAAAGGCCGATATTGGCCTGGCCTTCGACGGTGACGGCGACCGCCTGGGCGTGGTCGATGAAAACGGCGACATCATCTGGGGCGATCGGCTGTTGGCGCTGTTCGCCGGCCCGATCATCGCGGCCAAGCCCGGCGCTACCATCATCGGCGACGTGAAGTGCTCGCAGACCCTGTTCGACCACGTCACGAAGCTCGGCGGCCGGCCGATCATGTGGAAGACCGGCCATTCTTTGATCAAGACGAAGATGAAGGAAGAGAAGGCGGCCGTTGCCGGCGAAATGAGCGGCCACTTCTTCTTCGCCGATCGCTACTACGGCTACGACGACGCCATCTACGCGGCGCTGCGCATGCTGGAGCTGCTGACCGCCCAAGACAAACCGCTGAGCCAGCTGCTGAGCGCGTTGCCCAAGATGCACTTTACGCCGGAGCTGCGTAAAGACTGCCCCGACGACAAGAAGTTCGCGGTCATCGAGGGCCTGCGGCAAGCGCTGGCCGGCACCGGCGACGTCAACCAACTGGACGGTATCCGCGTCACCTACCCCGACGGCGCTTGGGCGTTGGTGCGCGCCTCCAATACCGGTCCGGTGCTGGTGCTGCGCTTCGAGGCCCCCAGCGCCGAACGTTTGGCCGAGATCAAAGGCAAAGTCGAGAGCGTCGTCGACCAGGTGAAGCGGAGCGTGGGCGCGGCGTGAATCGAGTGGCCACGAACGACGAGCAACAAGACGCGGGCAAGGTCGACGTTTGGTCGGTCCGCCGCGTCTTGTCGTGGGCCGCCGACGATCTGAAGCGCCGCGGCAACGACGGCGCTCGCCTCGACGTCGAGCTTTTGCTCGGGCGCGTGCTCGGGCTCGATCGCATCGGGCTCATCATGCAGTCGGAGCGCCCGCTCGCGCCCGGAGAGCTGGCGGCGTTTCGCGAGCTGTTCAAGCGTCGCCGCCTGGGCGAGCCGGTCGCCTACCTGTTGGGTGGCCGGGAATTTTACGGCATCTCGCTGCGCGTCGACGCGCGCGTGTTGATTCCGCGCCCGGACACGGAGCGGCTGGTCGAGGTCGCGCTCGAGCGCACGCGCGCCCGCAGTATGCAGGGCAACGCGCTCGACCTGTGCACCGGCTCGGGTTGCGTGGCCATCGCCTTCGCGCGGCAACGGCCGACCTGGAACGTGACGGCCTCGGACATTTCTCCCGACGCGGTGGCGCTGGCGCGCGACAACGCGCATCGCACCGGAGCGGTGCGCAACCTGCGCGTGGTGCAAGGCTCGCTGTTCGCGGCCGTGGCCGGTCAACGCTTCGAGCTCATCACCGCCAACCCGCCGTACATCGCGACCGCGGAGCTGGCTCAGCTCCCCGTCGACGTGCGCGACTTCGAACCGAGACTGGCGCTCGACGGCGGGCCCGATGGACTGGACCTGGTGCGAGAAATCGCCGCCCTGGCGCCCAACCAACTGACCGAAGGCGGGATCTTGGCGCTGGAAATTGGCGCCGATCAGGGCCCGGCCACGCTGGAAATCTTGAAAGCGCGCGGCTACCAAGACGTGCAACTGGCGCGCGATTTGGGTGGACGCGATCGCGTCGTGAGCGGCTACGGCCCCCCGTAGAAGGCGACGCGCGCACCGACCAGCGCTCCCGTCACCGTCGCTGACTCACTCCACAGGTGAATGACGGAAACGCTCGGCCCAATGCCGACCTGCCACAGCCGCAGCCGTTCGTAGGCGAGGCCGCCCTCCACGTACGACATCAGCCCGCCATCGGCCTCGTCCGGACCGCCCTTGATGGTCATGGGGCCCGTGCCCACGTTGGCGAACACGCCCAGGTCTTGCAGGTTCTTGTTCACGTCGAACAGCGGATAGGCGTCCACGTGGAACCCGAACAGCCCCGCGCTCGCGTCGCGGTCGTTGCCCGAAAGACTGAACCCGCCCAGGCCGATGCCGAACGTGAGGTAGTCGTTGAAGGCGACGCCCAACCAAATCAACCCGCCGTTACCGACCGCAAGCTTGGTGTTGGAGCGGTAGGCTTTGGCGCCGATCTTGTCGATTTCGTTGGGATAGCCGCTGGCGCGTCCAAAACCGAAACCGGCGCTGGCGCCGAGCGTGAAGTCGGAGCGGCGCGTCGGCTTACCGACGCTGGCCGGTGATGGGCCGTTCGCGTCTCCCTCGGCGTGCGCCAGCCCCGCGGCGGACGAAACGGCGAGAAACAGCGACGCGGACAAAGCTGCGCGAATCCTCATGGCCCCCACATCTCGTGCAGCCGGGGCGCGCGGTCAACCCCGGCGGCGCCGGGTCATGGATCGCAGCAGCTCCAGCATGGCTTCCTGAACGTCGGGAGCTTGAGCTTCGATGAGACGAGCAGCTTCGAGTGCCAGCGGACCTGTCTCTCCGATCCCGCCGAGCAACTCACCGGGCGCGACACCAAGGCCGCGTGCCAGCGCCAAGATAGTGCTGAGCGATGGATCGCGCTGACCGTGCTCGACGGTCCCGATGTAGTTCGGCGTCAGAGACGAACGCTCCGCCAGCTGCTCGAGCGTGAGCCCGAGCGCGAGGCGGCGTCGTCTAACTTCACGGCCAAAGGCGAGAGGCAATGGACGCCGATTTCTGATTGCTCCGGCACCAGGCATGAACCACTGATAGTGTTGGGGTTACCACACGATGAGATAGGCACCACCAAGAGTGCGAAAGCAACCTGGCATCACCCTGATGCATGGAGCATCTCGCACGAGCGTCATCGAATATGCCACAAATCTTGGCCGCCCGGTCGGATGTGCTGGTCAACAACCAGCGCATGGTACTTGTATCAGCGCAGTTGGGACGGGCGAGCGCAGGCTGGGCAAAAACTTGTCCCAGACTTGCGATCCATGCGAGCGGATCGGGCAATGCGCACGACCACCATCCGCCTTCGCGAGCTCGCGCTGCCCTGCGCGCTGCTGCTCGGCGCGGCGGCCTGTGACGGCGGCGCCAAGACGCCAGCGCTGTCGCGCAGCGAGGAAGTGGTCCGTAACGCGCCAATTCCCCCAGAAAATGCGCCAAAATTAGGAATCGTTTCCGAATTGGTGCATGTCCGCGAATTTACAGACGATAAGGCGCCAAGCGTGGGGGCCCTGCGCGCGGGCGCACGCGTCCCACGCTCGAACGAGCCGGTGTCGCGCGCCGGCTGCGCAGGCGGCTGGTACGCGATCCGGCCGCGCGGCTTCGTCTGTGTAGGTGTGGAGGCGACGTTGGACCTCAACCATCCGACTCTGGCCGCGATGGCGCTGCAGCCCAACGTCGACGCAGCGTTGCCGTACACGTACGCCCGAACACGCGGCGAGACGCCGCTGTTCGAACGCGTGCCCGGTCAAGAGGACGCGGTGCGCGAGGTCGGCAAGCTGCACCGCCGCGCCGGCATGGCCGTCGTCGGATCGTGGCGAGCCAAAGAGCCGAACGGCAACGAGTCACGGCTGGCGCTGTTGACCGACGGCCATTTCGTGCGCGCCGCCGAGCTCGAGGCCGCGAAGGGCTCCGATTTCGTCGGCGTGGAGCTGGGCAAGAACGCAGAGCTTCCGATCGCGTTCGTGGTCAAGCGCGGCGTGCGCACCTTCACCCTGAACGGCAACGAGGCCGACAAGGGGGACTTGGTCGAGTACCACAGCGAGCTGCCGCTGAGCGGGCGCTTCCGCAGCCTGGGCAGCGTGAAATACTGGGCTTTCGACGGAGCCGCGTTGGGCTCGGCCGCGCACAAGGGCGACGAGCTGTGGGTGCGGCATCAAGACGTCACGGTCGTGCAAAAGCGCACGATCTTTCCCGACTTCGTGAAGGACGAGACGCGCTGGCTGGACGTCAGTGTGTCGACCGGCACGCTGGTAGCCTACGCCGGCAAGCGCGCGGTTTTCGTGACCCTGCTCAGCGTCGCGCGCGAGCTGGGAGAGGCCGGCGGCGACGTGCAGCCGGTCAGCGACGGGCCACGGCCGATTCCGCTGGGCGCTTTCGAGGTGAAGCAGAAGGCGCTCACCTTCGTCGGCAAAGATCCGGCCGGCTTCGGTGAAAGCTTCGAAGTGGCGGACGCGCCCTGGGCGCTCGAGCTGAGCTCCGGACAGCTGCTGCACGGCGCCTACTGGCACGATCGCTTCGGCATCGAGCACGGCGCGGGCAGCTTTGCGCTGTCGCCCGCCGACGCCGCGCGCGTCTTTCGCTTCGTGGGGCCGGAGCTACCCAGCGGCTGGCACGCGGTAACGGCACCTCTGCATCAGGGCACGCCGGTCGTGATCCGCAAGTAACGGCGCGCAGTCAGCGGTCTCACTTCAACTGAGAGCTCAGACCAAGGCTTATTCGAGCTGCTTCAGCAGCTTGGGGTAGATGCCGCCGAACGCGCCGTTCGACAGCAGGGCAATGGTGTCGCCCGGCTGCGCAACCTGGGCCAATTCGGCCAAAATTGCGTCGACCGATGGCATCTGGCGCGCCAGCCGGCCGCGCTCGGAAATCTCGCTCACGACCGCGGCCAAGTCGAGCCGTTCCTCGGGCGGCAAGTTATCGCGGCCGAGCGGAGCGAACAGCACCAGGTCGGCGTCGTCCCAACACTGGCCGTATTCGCGTTGGTGCAAGTTGCGGCAAGCGGTCGCGCTGCGCGGCTCGAACACCGCCACCAGCTTGCCTTGCGGATGCTTTTGACGGAGCGCGCGCAGCGTCTCGCGCACGGCGGTGGGGTGGTGCGCAAAATCGTCGTAGACGGAGATGCCTCGGGGCGCGCCGATCAGATCTTGACGACGACGCACGCCCGCAAAACGACCCAGCGCCGGGCCCAAATCTTTCAGCTTCGCACCATAGCCTTGGGCCGCCGCCGCCAGCGCCGCCACGGCGTTGCGCAAATTGTGCTGGCCCGGCATGGGTAAGATGTAACGGCCGGCCAGCACACCTCCCGCGAACAAATCGAAGGTCGTACCCGCTTCCGAAAAGCTGGCGGGCGCCGCCAACCAGTGGGGAGGCTTGCCGCCGGTGTCCTCGCCTTCGAGCGCGTACCAGGCGACGTTCGGCGAGTCGCCCAGCGTGTCGTCGACGACTCGGCGCACGAGCGGATCGGCGGCGTTGGCGATGACGAGCCCATTTTCCGGCAAGCGCGCCAACAGCTTGCGAAAGGCCTCCAAGTAACTGTCGAGGGTTGGATAGATGTCGATGTGATCGTGCTCGATGGACGTGAGGATCACCACCTCGGCGCGGTAGTGCAGGAACTTGGCGGTCTTTTCGAAGAACGCGGTGTCGTACTCGTCGCCCTCGATCACGAACGGCGGCCGTCGCAACGGCTTGTCGCCCGTCGGTAGGCGCCGTTCGGTTTCGCGTCGCGGCGCGCGAAAGCCGCGCGGAAAGTTCTTGGGCAAGCCGCCAATCAAGAAGCCGGGGCGAAAGCCGGTGCTCTCCAGGAGCCAAGCCGCGAGCGAGGTGGTCGTGGTCTTGCCGTGCGTACCGGCTACCACCAGCGGGGACGCGCCTTCCAGCACGAAGCGATCCAGCGCACCGGCGATGTGCGTGTAGGGCAAGCCCCCGTCGATGGCGGCGCGCGCTTCGGGATTGTGGGGCCGACACACGTTGCCGATGACCACCAAATCCGGCGCGGGCACCAGGTGGGCGGGGTCGAAGCCGAGCAGCGTCTTCACCCCCCATTCGCCGAGCGCGGGGCCGATGGGCGGGTCGAACGCGACGTCGCTGCCGCTGACCTCGTGCCCCAGCTCGACCAGAAGTCCTGCCAGCGCGCCCATGCCGGTTCCGGCCACCGCGACGACGTGAATTTTCATCAAGCTCGCTTCAGGATTCATCCAGCACGCTTTCTGGCACGGCCGTTACGTTACTGCTACGGTCGGCCGCCCGTCATGAAGATCGTGGAAAAGCTCGGCGGATCCAGCCCCGCCATCTCCTTCGAATTCTTCCCGCCGAAGGACCAAGAAGGTGTCGACCGCCTGTTCGCGACCGTCGCCGACTTGGCGCCGTTCGCCCCCGCCTACGTCTCGGTCACCTACGGAGCGGGCGGCAGCACCCGCCAGCTCACGGTCGACTTGGTCGGACGCATTCAGCAAGAAGTCGGCATCGAGGCCATGGCTCACCTCACCTGCGTGGGTGCCACCCAGGCCGAGCTGGGCGGCGTGCTCGACCAGCTCCAGCAAAAGGGCGTCCAGAACATCATCGCCTTGCGTGGAGATCCGCCGAAGGGCTCCAGCACCTTCGTCACTCACGAGGGTGGTTTCAGCAACGCTTCCCAGCTGGTGGCCTTCGCCAAGCAGCACGGCAAGTTCTGCATCGCCGGCGCCTGCTACCCGGAGAAGCACCCCGAGGCGGCTTCGCTCGACGTCGATCTACAGATGCTCAAGCGCAAGGTCGACGCCGGCGCCGAATTTTTGATCACGCAGCTGTTCTTCGACAACGCCGACTACTTCGCGTTCGTGGAAAAGGCCCGCGCGCTCGGCATCACGGTGCCGATCATCGCCGGCATCATGCCCGTGACCAACGTCTCGCAAATCAAGCGCTTCACGGCTCTGTGCGGCGCGCGCATGCCCGACGCGTTGATGCAAAAGCTGGAGCCCGTCGCCAGCGACGCCGAAGCCGTCGGCGAAATCGGCGTGCAGCACGCGGTGGAGCAATGCCGCGAGCTGCTGGCCAAAGGCGCCCCCGGCGTCCATTTCTACACGCTCAACCGCTCCAAAGCGACCGTCGAAATCCTGCGCCGCCTCCGTTGACGCTCGTCTCCGACGCGGCTCCGCTCCCCCGTAAACGTGCCCGTGCCCGTGCCCGTGCCCGACGGTCCGTAGAGCACCGCACCTAGCCGTCCCCCGTTTCGGGGTAGGCCTTGCCTGCGCGCCCAGCTGGGCGCGGCGCGCGCGGGCCGAGCCCGCGCCAGGAACCTGGGCTACCCAACGAAAATGGGACTTCACGGAGCGGGTACGGACCGTCGGGCACGGGCACGGGCACGTTTACGGGCACGGGTCGAGAGCGAACCTCGCGGAGCCTTCGGGGCCATGCTAGGACGCGCCCCCTCCCGATGACTTGTCCCTGCGGAAAAGGCGAATCCCTCGAAACCTGTTGCGGCCCGGTGATGGCCGGCAAAGTTCTGCCGGACACGGCCGAGGCTTTGATGCGCGCGCGCTACGCGGCGTACGCAACCGGCAACGTGGACTTCATCTTGAGCTCGCACGATCCGGACACGGCGGGCGAGGTCGATCGCGCCAACACGGAAGCTTGGTCGAAGAGCGCCGAGTGGTTGGGGCTCGAGATCACGTCCACCGAAGCGGGGCAGCCCACGGACGAGGTGGGTACGGTCGAGTTCGTCGCTCGCTACAAGATCCGCGGCGTCTCGATCGATCATCGCGAGCGCGCCACCTTCAAGAAGCACAAGTCGCGCTGGGTGTTCGTGGACGGCGTGGAGCTCAAGGGCCCGCCGGTGCGCAACGAAGGTCCAAAGGCGGGACGCAACGACCCCTGCCCCTGCGGCAGCGGCAAGAAGTACAAGAAGTGTCACGGGGCGAGCTGACCGAAGCCGGCTACGCGAGCCTCGCGCTCTCGGTTGCCACCGAGGCGGGCGCGCTCTTGCTTGCCGGCTATCGCAGCCACCCGACGCCAACCGAAAAAGCGCGTAGCGATCTCGTCACCGCGTTCGACCTGCGCAGCGAGGCGCTGATCGTCGAGCGCTTGTCGGCGGCCACTCCCGCGCTGGGGCTAGTGGCCGAAGAGGGCGGTGGCGAAACCAAAGCCCTCAGCTGGTTTTGCGATCCGCTGGACGGCACCACCAACTTCGTCCACGGCCACCCATTTTGGGCGGTCAGCATCGGACTGCTCGAGCAGGGGCGGCCGGTGGCAGGCGCGGTGGTGGCCCCGGCGCTCGGCGTGAGCTGGGTCGCTTTCCGCGGCGGACCGGCGAAGCGCACCGAAGTCGCCCGCGGCAAGAGCGACGAGATTTGCCACGTGAGCGAAACGTCCGAGCTGGAACAGGCGCTGGTTGCCACCGGGTTTCCACCCGATCGTCGGGTTGCCCCCCAGAACAATCTCGACACCTTCGTGCGCGTGAAAAAGGTAGTCCGAGGTGTGCGCCGCTGCGGCTCCGCGGCCATCGATATGTGCCTGGTCGCCGACGGTACCTACGACGCCTATTGGGAGCGCCGGCTAAACGCCTGGGATCTTGCGGCGGGCGCGGCCATGGTGTTGTCGGCCGGGGGCAAGCTGACTTCGCTCACCGGCGGCGAAGCGGACCTTTCGATAGGCCATGTGATCGCTTCGAATGGCCGTGTGCACGACGCGCTGCAGGCGCTAGTTTCCGCCTGACATTCACTTAACGAAGTGATGATTGGTGAGTGTGCGGCGCACTCTGTATTCAATACAATCGAAGCGCTGCCCCCACTCAGGCGGGCGCTGTTGCTGAAATCCACATCTTAGCCGCGAAAAGCCAAGCTTTGCGTCGGGGGGCGAGTCTGGGATGATGGGGGTTCATGCGCTCGCTCAGGTCCGTGCCTCCCCCACGCCCGACCAAGGCGGGGGTGCCTCGAGCGATCGTCGACATCAAGACCGCGCGGCCCGCGCCGCGCCGTTCCGGCTCGCCGAGCGCACAAGCGGAACCGACCGTGTTGTTGGTCGGCTCTGACGCCGGCTTCGAGCCCGCGCTGCGCGTCGCGCTGGCGCGACATCGCGTTTACGTGGAGACGACGACCGCTGACGCTGCGGTCGAGACCGTGATCGTCACCGCGCCCGATCTGGTGTTGCTGGCCAACGAGGCGGCGGCCGACGGCGGACGCGCGCTGTTGGCCAAGCTGGCGGCGTCGCCGTCCAGCTCGGTGGTGCCGGTGGCCATCTTGGACGACAATCCCGCCCTCGATTTGCGCCTGCAAGCCTTCCGGCACGGCGCCGCGGCGGTGATTCCCCGCTCGGCCAGCATGGACGCCATCGCCGAGCAAATTGCCCGGTTGGCGCGCGAAATTCCGGAGCGCGGCGGGGAAGCGCTGGGGCAAGTCGGTGAAGCAACGCTGGCCGAGTTCGTCGGCGCCCTCAGCAACCAGCTGCGCAGCGGCATCTTGTCGGTGCAGACCGGCGACGCCTCGCAAGACCCGGTGCGGCTCGTGCTCGGCAGCGGCCGGCCGCTGGCCGCCTTCATCGACGACTTCGTCACGCGCGTGCGACGCCACGTGGTCCATGCCGAGCCGCTGAAATACGAGTTCGACGATCGCGCCGGCGGCACCGTGAAGATGCTGGACCCGACCGATCTCGATTTCGAGCCGGCGGTTTCGGGCGTGAAAGGCCTGCGGGTGGCGCTGGCCGACGACGATTCGGCGCGCGCCGACAGCGTGGCGCAAGAGCTGCGCTCGCGCGGCGCCACCGTCGTCGTTACCGATTTGAATCCGTCGGAAGCGCGCTTCGCTCGCTTGCGGCAAGTGGATCCCGAGGTGTTGATCGCCGGTGAGCAGCATTTGCAGGGTCACGGCTACGAGCTGCTGCGGCGCATGCGCAGGGACACACGGCTGCGCTGGGCGTCTCTGCTGGTGGTGCGCTGGGAAGAGATTTGGTCCGACACGCTGAGCGTGCCCGCGCTCGATCGCTTGGAAAATGCCCTGGCGGGCCTGGCCGAAGCCGATACGTCGCTGATCGAGCTCGCGCAGATCGGGGAAGCATTCGACACGCGCCTGGAGATCACCGGTCCCGCGCGGCTGTTGCGGGCGCTGGTCACGACTCCGCACGCCGTCCGCCTCACCGTCAGCAACCCGCGCCTGGCGGTCTCGGTCGATCTTTCCGAGGGGCTCGTGGTGGGCGCTTCGGCGCATGCGCCGCACGACCCGAGCGTGACCTACGACGGTGCGCTCGCCCTTTCCGGGCTGCTCGTGCTCAGCTCCGGTCGCGTCCACGTCGATCCGGTTCAGCAGCCGGCGGTGACCAACGTGATGTCGACCATCGACGTCGCGCTCAACATGGCCGACTCGGAGAAGGCACCGATCGCGCCTTCCGTCCCGACGCCGCACAGCCCGAGCTTGCCGCCGCCGCCACAGCCGTCGTTGACGCCACCGGGCGTGCCCGGCGACGAGCTTGCCGGCGCCGCCATGGCCGCGCCGCGTCCGAGCCCCGCGCCCGGTTTTTCCACGCGCAAGCGGCTGGGTATCAACAAGCCGACCGCGGCGCTCTTGATCGGCCTGGCCTGCGCGCAGGGTCTGCTGGCAGCTTGGTTTCTCGGCTCACTGTCGAAGAAGTCGAAGGCCGAGGCGGCGACGGCTAGCGGTCAGGTCACGCCCGCCGCCGTCGCTGCACCCAGTCAGCCGCCCGCGGCACCCGCCCTCGCGGCCACGCCGGCCACGCCCGCCGCCGCGCCGGCCGCATCCGCGACTCCCGCCGCGATGCCTCCGCCCCCTGAGACCGTGCGCAAGGCGCCCCTGGGCAAAGACGAATCGGGCACGGTTGCGCCCACCTGCGCCTCGCTGCTCGACCCGCTCAGCCTGGACGAAGGCAACTTCCCCGGTGCGGCTTACGAGCAGCAAGTGGCCGGCTCGAAAGCGCTCGTGCAAGGTAAGGTCGACGACGCCCAAGTCGCGTACTGCAAAGCGGTGCGCTGGGACGCGAAAAACCCGCAAGCGCACATCGATCTGGCGCAGCTGTTCTTGATCCGCAAAGACGGCGCCGCCGCCGCCGAGGAGGCCCGCAACGCCATCGAGCTGGATCCGAATAGCGGACGCGCCCAGTCTCTGCTCGGGGACGGCCTGGTGCGCATCGGCGATCATGCCGGCGCCAAGCAAGCCTGGCTGCTCGCCGCCGGCATCGACCCCAAGGACACGCCCAAGCTGAAGGCGCTGATCAACCGCAACCTGCACGAGGCCGAAGCGTCTCTGAAGAAGCGCGACGTCTCGCGCGCCGAGCGCTTCTTTCGTCGCGCCATCGTGATGGAGCCGGACAGCCTGGAGGCCAGCCGCGGCTTGGCGGCGGTGCTGAACCAGCTGGGTGACGGCAACGCCGCGGTGCGCTGGGTGCAACGCGCGCTGGCGCGTGAGCCGCGGGATCCGGATTCGCACGTGGTGCTGGGCGACGCGCTCTTGCTGTTGGGCGACAAAGCCGGCGCCGAACGCGAATGGCGCGAGGCCAACCGGCTCGACCCCAGCAACATCGAAGCCCAGCGCCGCATTCGCCGTTTGCGCACGCTGCAGTAGGCGCTTCGCCTCCCGCGACTGGCCGCCCCATCGAGATCCAGGCTACGCTTCGGCCGCCCATGGCCAGCACCCTGTTCGACGATCTCGGCGGTGAGCCCGCCCTCCGCCAGATCATCGACCGCTTCGTGGATCGCGTCTTCGACGACGTGATGATCGGCTTTTTCTTCCGGAACGCCCGCCGCGAGCGGATCAAGCAGATGGAGTACGAGTTTGCCGCGCGCCATCTGGGCGCCGACGTGGAGTACACCGGTCGCCCCGTCGACGAGGCCCATCGCGCGCATCCCATCATGGGCGGGCAATTCGCGCGCCGCCTGATGATCCTGAAAGAGACGCTGGAAGCCGCCGGTGTGCCGGAGCACGTGAAGCAACACTGGCTGGCTCACACCGAAAGCTTGCGGCCGCTGGTGACGGCCGATACCGGTCGCGAATGTGATCCGGAGCTCGCGCGCCTACGCGCCGAGCACGCGCCCGGCGCCCCCTCCGCGCGCCGCAAGGAACCATGAGCCGCGCCCCCCTCGCCTTCGCGACGGGTTGGCTGCTGCTGGCCGTGGGCTGCAACACCGCGGGCTCGGCCTGGATGGCGCAGCCGCTCGACGGCGACCTCGCAAACCCTCCCTCGCCCGAAGCCGAAGGCGACGCGGCGCCGTCCTCGCCGCGCCGCGGCCGCACCCAAGTCATTGCCGACGAGCCGCCCCCCGACAGCATCAGCAGCATGGCCAGCACGCCTGGAGGTAGCGCCGGTGGTTTTGCGCAAGCCACCGCCCCCAACCCCCAGCAGCTCGCCGGCAAGGTGCTGGGCACCTTCAAGAACACCTATTACGACTTCCCGAACGAGGGCGATTTCGAAGGCGAGACGCTGAGCTTGATGAACGGCTCGTGCAAGCCCATCGCCACCGTGCCCCGTAGCTTTTACGAAAGCGTGTGTGTGCAGGGCAGCGGCACCTTGAAGGCCGGCGGCACTGTGAGCTTCGCCAAGCGCGACTGCAGCTGCGCCGCCGAGTGTCCTCGCACGGGCCAGCACATCTGCTTCGATTTACTCGACAAGCAGCAGTTTCCGTGGGGCCGCGGCGCCACCGGTCGCGGCATCACCCCGCTCGTCACCGTCGCCGTCGACTCCAGCCTCATTCCGCTGGGCACCGCCCTGTACATTCCCGAATACGACGGCGTCGCGCGCGACGTCTCCGGCACCACCAAGCACGACGGCTGCTTTCTCGCCGAAGACCGCGGCCTGGCCGTCAAGGGCGCCCACGTCGACATCTTCACCGGCTACCGCGAAATCACCCTGCTGTGGAACCGCCTCGTACCCAGCAACCGCGGCGTCACCGTCGTCGTCGACAGCCCGCGCTGCAAGCGGGCGCCGTAGCGGTTTTACTGCAAAAACCGAGCGATGCGGGCGGAGATGTCTTTCTCTTCGCAGCCGGTGGAGCGGTGGCCACAGTCACCCTTGAGAATGAGGGTGGCGGCGTGGGCCCGCCGCGCGAAATCCAGCGCCGGCCCGGGCGTTACCATGGCGTCGCGCTCGTTGACGACCACCAGCAGTTTGGCCTTCACCGCTGCGACGGCTGCGTCCAGCGAGCCGCCGAAGGCTCGAGTGACGTCGTGGCCAATCATCGCGCGCAGTTGGCGCAGCCGGTCGTTGGCGTCGAAGCGCGGCGGCGAAAGCTTGTCGTGTCCGGTCAACACTTGCTCGCGCGTCACCTCCCGATTGTAGTTGTCGGCGGTCGTGAGATGTAGATCGCCCAGTTGCTGAACCACGCTCAGAATGGGCTGCGTGCGGTAGTTGCCGCCGGCAAACTCGGGGCTTTGCTCGATGGCGTCCACGTTGGCCTGCCACAGGAGCAAGTCGTACGGCGCCAGCCGAGGTGAGCCAACGATCGGGATGAGGCGGTCCATGAAGCCCGGATACGCGACGCTCCACTGGAAGGTTTGCATCCCACCCATCGAGATACCCATCACGGCGCGCACGTGGTTCAGGCCCAGCACCTTGGTCAGCAAGCGATGTTGGCTTTCGACCATGTCGCGCACGCCGATCGTGGGAAACCGAGCTCGCGGCTGCGCGAGACTGTTCGACGGAGAAGACGAAACACCGTTCGCGAGCGCCCCCACCAGCACCACCTGGTAGCGCGTCCTGTCCACGAGCCGTCCCGGTCCGACGAGCTCTACGAGATCTTTCGTGATGCCACTGAACCAGGTCGCCCACACCACGACGTTGGATTTGTCGGCGTTGGCCTCACCCAGCACGCGGTATTCGACCTGACAATCCTTGAGAACTTCCCCGCTTTCGAGCGGTAGATCACCGATTTGGCCGAGCTGCGGCGGGTCGGGATCAGGCGCTTGCGGCAAGAGCGGGGGTGGCGCCGCCTGAGCCGACAAAGCGGCCTTTGGCGCGCCAAAGGAGCTGGCGGGCGCTTCTGGGCTTGGCGCGAGCCTCGTTCCGCGGTGGCCGATGCCTCGGCAGACGGGGCAGTGGGCGGACACTTGGCGAGGTCGAGCGGCGGGGTTTGGGGCGCGCAAGCGAGCGCGCAAGCGAATAGGAGCGGCAACGTCGCGGCAACGCCTCGCCTGATAACCATGGGAAATCCCTAACACGGCGGGGTTTGAAACAGCGTGGTTAGAATTCGCGGCCGAACCAGGCGTCGTGACTGGCGCGGACTGACACAGGACGCGCAACGCCTTCGGCGCCTTGGCGCTCATGCAGGCTGATGGTATGGGCCACGATTGGAGGCTGTTTTGGGGAGCGCTAGCGTCATGAAGCTGCTGGATTTCGAAGTCGGAAACGAGAAGCCTCTCTTCTTGATCGCAGGCCCCTGCGTGATCGAGACGCAGGAGCTGACTCTGCGCACCGCCCACACCCTCAAGGGTATCGCGCAGCGGCTCGGCATCCCCTTCATCTTCAAATCCAGCTTCGACAAGGCCAATCGCAAGTCGGGCAAAGCGTACCGCGGCCCCGGCATGGACAAGGGTCTGCGCATCCTCGATCTGGTCAAAAAAGAGCTGGGCGTGCCCGTCATCACCGACGTGCACGAAGACACCCCGGTGAGTGAAGTGGCCAGCGTAGTCGACGTGCTGCAGACACCGGCGTTTTTGGTGCGCCAGACCAGCTTCATGCAGCGCGTGGCGGCAGCGGGCAAGCCGGTGCACGTCAAGCGCGGCCAGTTCATGGCCCCCTGGGATCTACAAGACGTCGTCAACAAGCTGAAGGACGCCGGCAACGAGCAAATCATGCTGTGCGAGCGCGGTGCCTGCTTCGGCTACGACGCCATCGTCTCCGACATGCGCGCGCTGGACGTCATGAAACAAACCGGCTGCCCCGTCGTCTTCGACGCCACCCACTCGGTCCAGCAACCCGGCGGCTTCGGCCCCGGCGGCCTGCAGCGCGCGCTCGTCCCCACCCTGGCCCGCGCCGCCGTCGCCGTCGGCGTCGCCGGCATCTTCCTCGAAACCCACCCCGACCCCGACAAAGCCCTCAGCGACGGCCCCAACATGTGGCCCCTCGATCAAATGGAAGATTTGCTAGGCGTCTTGCTGGAGCTGGACGGCGTGGTGAAGAAGAAGCGCTGAGGTGGGGTGGACCACAGGGGCATGCACCGAGCATCGGGTGGACGGGTGTGATGAGAATCGTTGAACCGGAGCGCGTGCTCTTCGCGCACAGAGTACTCACGTTCGATGCTTCCCAAGAGCAAGGCGACCGCGTGGAGCTGGCGGCCGTGTTCTGCACGGGTACGCCTCGCATATCGGGCGGCAAGCTCGTGACCACCTTCGTCGAAGGTGACACACACAAGCTTAGATTGCTGGTAGGACGGCCATTCTGCGGCAACGGCTTCAGTGCTCGCCTGTACGTGAGCGGATTCGAGTCCCTCGAAGTGTTGTTGTTCGGCTTCGTGCTCGACGGGACGCTACGCCGCATCACCGTGCCCAACCTATGGCAAGAACGCTGGGTCGACGTTTCCTTCAGTCTCGGGGATCTGATTTTCGGCATTCAGAATGACTGGCACAAGCTCCCGAGCGGCCAGGTGAGCGAGCTTCATCTTCACTTCACGGGCCGAACAAGGACGGGGGTGGCGGAAGTTACGCTCGACCGGCTGGAAATTTGGGACGAGCGAGTGAACGACTTTGGACTCGTAGTCGCGGGGCGTCCGACGACGTTCTCGGTGTTGCGGGAGCAGCCGAGCTTCGCTTCACAGATGAGCCCACTGCGACCAGAGCTGTTGGCGGTCGTCGACGCTTACCTCGAACGTTTCAATCACGAGGCAGACGCCCAAGCAGAGGTGTTCATGAGCCAGGGGAATTTGCCATCCTTCCGCGCAAGCCTGCCCTGGCCGTTCGATGCTACGTTGCCTCCCAGTCTGGATGGCGTGAACTCGTACCGATGGTCCTGGCAAGGTCTGCACGCTGTGCCGATATTGCTGCGGCGGGCTCAACGCACGGGAGATGTGGCCCCAATCTTCGCCGCGCGCGAGCTGGTGACTCTCTGGCTGGAACGCAGCTACTATCAAGTCGACAGCGACGGGAAATACTGCTGGTACGACCAAGGCGTGGGCGATCGACTATTGGCGCTAGTTCTGATTTGGGATCGTGGCCTGCGGCTCGGGTTCGATCAGCGCTTCATGACGCGCGTACTCGAAGCGATCTCGCGCCACGTCCAACTCCTTGGCACGGAAGCCTTCTACGCTTCTCACCAGGAGACGCGGTACCACAACCATGCGGTGTTCCAAGACATTTGGCTGATGTTCGCGACGCTGGCCATACCCCAGCTGGCGGGGGCCCAGCGCTACTTCGAGCTGGCCGTCGCCCGGATTACCGACCAGATCGCGCGCTTGTTAGTGAAGGACGGCGACTGCGCTGTACTGATCGAGAACTCTGTCAGCTACCACGTCGGTTTCCAGTGGATGGTCGAATTTGCGGACGACCTAATCCGCCTCGGCGGAGGAGACTCGCACATCAACCGACTCGCGCCCGCCATGCGCCGGTTCGTCGAGCTGGCGACCTACCCCGACGGGCGCCTCCCGGGGCTTGGAGACAGCCCACGCGTTGCCAACGGCGACATGGCCAGCGCGGCGCCCGAACTTCCGGACAACCTGCCGGAGCTGACACTGTTGCCGAAGGCTGGGCACGTCTTCATCCGAGGCCAACATGAGGGTCGGGCGTTCATGCTAACGCTGAGCGCAACTTCACTCACCGAGACGCACAAGCACGCGGACAACCTGGCCTTTACCCTCTTTTTCGACGGCATCGAATGGCTCATCGACCCGAGCTTCAAGTCGTACGAGCCGAGCCAACCCGTTTCCAACTACCTCCGCGGGGCCTTTGCACACAATGCCGTCGCGCTGCGAGGCCTGCCCTATTCGCTGGCATCGGGCATTGCTCGCGTCAACGCGACGCGCAGCACCGCCACTTTCGAGATTGAAGGCCAACATGACGCCTACGAGGATGCGCGCGTCGAGCGGGTCGTGCGCGGGCGCTTCGACACCCTATTCTTGGACTTCGTCGAACGAGTGAGACCTGAAGCCGCGGACTTCAACGTCGAGGCGGTCCTCATGCTTCACTGCGGCGATGGAGTCACAGCGTCGCTCAACGGCGACACGCTGTTGCTTCGGCACCCGGCGTCGACGTTCGCGCTACGATTGACTTTACCAACGGCGACAACCCGCGCCTATCACGGAGAATTTCAAGATGGTGAGCCGCGCGGGTTTACCGGCCTGGGGTTCATGGAAGACGCCCCAGTCACGACGATCGAGTGCGCCTTGGAGCGAAAAGCCGACGCACGCTGGAAACTAGCGGCGGTCCCCGCGAGCTGACGGCCCGCAGGCACAATCCATAGCCCGCGCCGCTTGGCGAGGCCACCGCAGGATGGTATGTCGGGCCGCTTCCTCGAAGTGGACAAGACATGGCTGCAAAGATGGGTCTCTCCTACTCGCTCGAGGCTCGGATGGAGCGAGCAAGAGCACGCGCCGTAGAGTTGGACCAGCTGTGCGACATGCGCGACACACGCGTGCTCGAAGTCGGCTGTGGGATGGGAGACCTGGCTCGAGTGCTGGTCGAGGACTACGGCTGTACGGTCGTCGGCGTCGACGTCATGCACCATGCCGATTGGGCCGCTCCTTGCCCGGCTGGTCTAACTTTTCTGCAAGGCGATATCTCGGCCGATACGCTCGGGTTTGCGGACAACTCGTTCGACAGGATCATCTCGTTCGTCGCTTGGGAGCACATCCTGCACCCGTGGTCTGCGCTGGCGAATTGCCAAAAGTTGCTCCGCCCCGACGGCAAGAAGTACCTCTATGCGTGGCTGTACGGGTCGACGCACGCCAGCCACCTCTACAGCATTACAGACGACCCCTGGCCTCACCTGGTGATGTCTCCCAGGGAAGCGTCGGAAAAGTACAAGCTCGACCCGCTGCCCTGGTACTACTGGTGCAACCGCCTCTCCTATCAGCACTACCTGCACCACTTCAGAAAGCTCGGGTTCTTCATCACCAAGGAGATCATTCTCAAGAGTGATGCAAAGCTGCCGGACGATCCCTACGCGCGAAAGACCCTAGACCTGTACCCGAACTTCGACCTGACCACGGATGGCTTCAAGGTGGTGCTGGAGTTCGACTCTAAAGCTCCCAAGCAACCCGTTGGCGACCCGGTCTATCGGCTCTAGTCTGGTCCGAGCTCCACGACCTCAGCAGGTTCGGCGTAGTTCCCCGACGCGCGCAGGCAGGCCGCCAACGCAACCGCTGAAGGCGCGGGGGCGAGCCCTTGCTCAGCGAGCACCATTTCCGAATACAGGCGGCGCGCCGGCGATCTATAGCCGTCTTCGAGGGCCTCGCTGTGCAACCGGCGTGTAGCCGAACCCGACGAGCAGAGGCCGAGCATCAACGGTGCCACGATACGGTGGAAGCGCGTAGGACCTAGCGACGCCCGCAACTTCACGTACAGCTCCCAATCTCCACCGAAGTGCACGGAACGAAAGCCCTGCAACTCCAGGAACGAGTGACGGTGCAGCATCAGGGTGACCAGGCTCAGTCGGGTGGCCTTTTGGTCCTTGTGGAACACGATGGTGCCGCCCGGTCTGAGTCGCACCAAGCTGCCCACGCAGGCCGAAGCGCCACCTTCGCGCAGCTGTTGCACCTGTTGGGCAATCCGGGTCGGGAGCGCGAGATCATCCGAATCGTGAAAGGTCAACAGCTCGCCACGGGCACGACCTGCCAGGGCGTTGCGCACGTTGTACGCTCCTTGCTGCTTCAGGGAGCGGAACGCTCGCACGCGGGCGTCCGTGCGACGAAACTCGCGCAGCAGCGCGAGCGTTCCATCGTCGCTCGCATCATCGCAAACCAAAATTTCCAGCTCAGAATACGTCTGCGTGACCAGCGATTGGAGCGCATACCCGATCGTTGCCCGTGCGTTCCGGGCCGCGACCACGATCGACACCAGAGTTCCCCCGGATACTCTGCGCGTGACCGCGGACGGCACCAACTCAGCCAAAATATTGTCGCTCGCGATCGCAGGCACGCATAGCGCCAAGGCCGGTAGCCCGTGTCGAGCCAGAAACCGATTGAGGCTGAGTAAACCTCGGCGGCGATCCCGACTGCCCGCGGCTGCAAAGGCGAGCAAGTGTAGTTCCGGATACAGCAGCCATGACCACGGTCGGGACGCCACAATCGAGCGGAGGCCTGACGCCTGGAGTAGCCCAAGATCAATCCTTCGACTCAGCGCGACGAAGTCCGGCCGCCCCCCGGGCAGCCAATCCCTACCGTCCGAAAGGCCCAAGAGCGCGAGCAAAGTCGAGCCACGCCAGCTGTCAATCAAGCTCGGATTCTGACGCGCAAGCGCGACGGCCCGTGGCCGGTCACCTAGTGTGACCAACGCTTCGAGGACGTCCTCGAGCGCGCGTGCACGCGCCGTATCAGTGACTCGCTGGAGTTGGGGCAACAGGCGCTCGGCGAGCACCCCCGCGGACTCGAAGGCCCCTTCACGCAGCGCATAGGTCAACGCACGCGCCAGAACCTCGGCGTCGTCTATCCGTCCTGCCATGGCTTGGACTAGGAGATTGTCCTGACGCGGGGGCACAACGCCCCGAGCACGCCCACCTCTGGCGAGGTTCTCCAGCTCCCCAAGGCACCTGAACGCAAGGTAGTCTACTCGCCCGGCAAGCGCGCGCGCGGCGGACCTCGCGTTATCTAAGCCAACGGCAGGGCGGCTAGTGGCCACAGCGTCACTTTCTGACGGAATGCGGCTAGTAGCCAGGGACATTTGTACGGGCTCGCCGAAGCTAGCTCGTGCTTGCTGGCAGACCACGGCTCAGCCACTATCGCCACCCTTTTGAGTGGGCAGGCGATGTCAGTAGATATCCTCGATCGCGTCTACGACGCTTACATGGGCCAGATGGGGCAGCACTTCATGCGCGAGACGCAGCGGCGCATTCATTGGATGTGCGCCGCGGTGGCGGGCGATGCCGTGTTGGACGTTGGTTGCAGTCAGGGGCTCGTGCCGATCTTGCTAGGGCGGGAAGGCAAGTCGGTGGTTGGTATTGACACCAGCGCTGTGGCCATCAGTGCGGCCAACGAACGGCTCGGCAGCGAGGCGCCCGGTGTCCGTAGGCTCGTCTCGTTCGTGGAAGGCGATTTCGTGGCTCACCCCTTCGGAGACGTGCGCTTCGATTGCATCGTGATGGGGGAGGTGCTGGAGCACCTGCTACAGCCGCAACGCTTCATCGAAACCGCGGCCCGGCTATTGCCCAACGGTGGCAGGCTGGTCGTCACGGTGCCGTTCGGGATCAACGATCACGTTGACCACAAGCACACCTTCTACTTGCAAGAGCCGGCGCGACTGTTGGCTGAGCATTTCGACGTGACCGAGGTGACGATCCTCGGCAAATGGCTCGGCCTGGTGGGTGTGCGCCGCGAAGGGGACGCGGGGCAGCCAAAGCAAGGCTGGTCGGAGGGGCAGGTCGCGGCGTTGGAGCGCGGCTTCCTGGGCGTCGAGCGAGAGCTAGTAGACGAGCTCGTTGTCGTGCGAGGCAAGTTGGACGATGCCAACGCGAAGTACCGCGCCAGCAGCGAGGACGTCACCCGCCTGAAGCGCGAAGCCGCCCACCACGAAACGGAACGAAAGGCTGCGGAGCGAGCCAAAGCGGGGCTCGAGCAACAACTTGCCGACATAACCCACTCCACGCCCGGTGAGCCCGCCGCTTCTCCGGAGGAGATCGAGCGTTTGCGCAACGACCTTCGGGTCGCGCGGGAGGACGCACACGGACGAGAGCTGCAAGTCGTAAGACTCGAGGAACGCCTGGCTCACGCCGAGCAGCTACGCGGGCTCGAGCTGGGGATTCGCGATTCCGAGATAGCCCGGCTGAACAAGGATCGCGAAGAGCTGGGAGCGCATGCCCGAGCAGCGGAATCGCGAGCCGCTGACGTCGAGGAGCGAGCGCGCCAGGCTTTTGCGTTCCACGACGCTGAGGCGCGTCGCCTCAAAAAGGAACTGGAGTCGCGGGCAAGTGAAGCCCAAGACCAAGCCGACCGGATTACTCACCTAGAATCCGGCGCCCAACAGATGGCGACGTTACACGCGCAAGATTTGCAAGAGGCGCGGCGCTCATTGTCGATCAAACAGAGCGAGGTTACGCGCCTTACTGAGCGCCTTCAGGAGCTAGAACAACAATTACACGACAAGCAAGCGGCCATCTCTGCTCTCGAGCAGGAGTGCGCGGAGCTGGGCACCGCTAGGGTCGAGCGGGAGCAGCTTCAGGGCGAGCTAGTTGATGCCCAACAGCGCCTGCTTGCGCTGGAAGCCGGCATCGAAGAGCGGATACGGACCGCCAGCGCGAACGCTGCCATCGGGTTGCAACGCCGTGTCGATGAAGCCGCGAGCGCACAAGCGGCCAAGCGCCAAGCCATCGAGCGCGACCTGGAAGAGGAGCGAAGAGCACGTAGCGAACTCTCGCGCAGCTTGCGCCAAGCTCGCGAGCAACTGAACAATGCAACGCAGTCCGAACGGCGCGTCAGTCGCCAACTTGAGCAAGAACGCCGCAGTCGCAGCGCGGCGGAACGCAAGGTCATTCAAACTCGCAACACTATTTCGTTTCAGCTGGGGTACGAGCTGATCCACGGCGTGAAGTCCCGGCAACGCCTGATGACGTTGCCCAGCACGCTGTGGGCACTCAATAAGGAAGCCGCTCGTCGCAGAGCCGAACGGGCAGCGCGTGACGCCACGCCAAGTGTCCCGCCGGTGCCCAGCTCTCCGGTACGAACCGAAGGCAAGGCCCCGACGCCCGCGACCCCGCCGCCGGCAAGTCAGCGCCCTGCGGAAGAAGCACGTCACCAGGCACCGGTCCCCCGCCCCGCGCCCGGCTTGGCCGCGGCTCCCCCGCGTCGCGCCCCCGATCTTACCGCGGGCCTAACGTCGTTGCGCGTCGCCTGCATCCACGACGAATTCACGTTCGCCTCCTACCGCCACGAATGCCAGTTGGCTCCGCTTACCCCGGCAAATTTCCATACCGAGCTCGAAGCCTTCCAGCCAGATCTGCTGTTCGTCGAATCCGCGTGGCGAGGCAAAGACGACCTTTGGGGGAAGAAGGTCTCGCACCGCGGTCGCGAGCTGCTCGAGATCGTGGAGTGGTGCCAGGGTCGGGGGGTGCCGACGGTTTTTTGGAACAAGGAAGATCCGGTTCACTTCGGAACCTTCCTGAACACCGCTAAGCTGTTCGACTACGTCTTCACCACCGACCTGGATTGCATCGGCCGTTACAAGCAGGCCCTCGGCCACGATCGCGTGTTTCTGCTGCCGTTCGCGTGTCAGCCGGCCCAGCACAATCCAATCGAAAAGTATGAACGCAAAACAGCGCTCAGCTTCGCGGGTGCGTACTACGCGCGCTATCCTGAACGCCAGCAAGACCTGGCCAGCTTCGCGCTCAACTTCAACGAAGAACCGCGTCTGGAAATCTTCGATCGCAACCACGGCAAGAACGACCCAAGCTACGCTTTTCCCGAAGAATACCGGCAATTCATCGTGGGCACCCTGCCCTTCGACGAGATCGATCGCGCCTACAAGGGCTACAAGTACGCTCTGAATCTGAACTCCATCAAGGAGTCGCAGACGATGTTCGCGCGGCGCCTCTACGAGCTGTTGGGTTCGAACACGATTACCGTCAGCAATTTCTCCCGGGGCATTCGGCTTTTGTTCGGGGACCTGGTCATCACGACAGATTCGGGGGAGCGAGCACGCGAGCGCTTGCTTCACCTCACCGTCGACGAGAACCGCGCTCGACGCTTTCGCCTGGCGGGCTTGCGCAAGGTCATGCGTGAGCATACCTATGCTGAACGTCTGAAGGCAGTGGCAGCAAGAGTCTGGGGCGGCGCCGTTCCAGACTTGTTGCCGCCCATCACCGTGCTGGCGCTCGCCGATAGTCCGGCGAGCTTGCGTTCCGTGCTCTCGTGCTTCGAGCAGCAAAGCTACGTCAACAAACAATTGATACTCGTCACGACTCCGCAGGCGGGCAGTCCACCTCGAACGGTCCCAGCGACCGTCACCCAATTGACCCTCGATGCAGCGCGGTCCCGCCGGATTGCCCACGTCACGGCCGCGGGCAGCTTCGTCGCGACGTTTTCAGGTCACGATCACTACGGTTCGAATTACTTGATGGACCTGGGCCTTGCCACCCGATACTCACAAGCCAAGGCTATCGGCAAGGTCGCATACTTCGAAAGCCGCGATGGCTCCGCGCCCAGGCTGCGAGGCGACGGGGCCCAGTATCGGAGAGCTCCTGCGGTAAGGGCGCACTCGGCGCTCGTTCATCGCGACTTGCTGGCCTCCACCCAACTTGGTGAGTGGCTCCAGACGCAAGCCCATAGCGAGCTCGTACACCCGGATTGCTTGGCGGTCGACGAGTTCAACTACTGCGCGGGAGGAGCGCTGCTTGCTTCTGACCTGCTTGCGTCCTGCGACGACCTCCTCGACCTGGACGTCGGCCTGTCGATTTCCGAGCTCGTCGCGACAACCACGTCCTCGACGCCAGCGAAGCCGCAACTCCGCCTCGAGCGCGCCCTTTCCGGGGAACGCCTCGCGACGATGTTCCGCGCGCCAAACGGCAAGCCGTTGGCTTTCTCTGCAGACACCGGCGGGCTGCTCGTACAGTCGGCTCTAGGTGACGAGACGCATGAATACGTCTACGCAAACCAGTTGTGCTCACCGCAGGAGCTGGGCTTGCTAGGCTCGGGGCGTTTTCATTTGGAGGCTAGCCCGGGCCTGAACGTGCAACTGGCGCTGGTATTTTTGGACGAGAACAAGCAGCGCTTGGGACACAAGCTTTGTCCATCCAGTCGCAACGAGACCGCCTCGTCGCCGGAAGGTACGGCGTTCATTCAGCTAGGACTGCGGATCTTCGGCAGCGGGAGCTGCAAGATTGCTCGCCTGTGGCTGGACCACGTGGTCGAAATGCCTGAGCGAATCCACGGCCGTTCGCGGTACCTCTTGGTCACCAATCACTACCCGGCCCACGGTGACCTATATCGCAACGGATTCGTCCACCGACGAGTGCTTGACTATCGTCGGCAGGGCACGCGGGTCGACGTGTTTCGACATCGTCAGGGAGAGAAGCTTGGCTACCGCGAGTTCGAAGGAGTCGACGTAATTAGTGGCGGCGACGAGGCGCTCGCGGCTTTGCTTCGCAACAACGACTACCACTCGATCTTGGTTCATTTCTTGGACCCTGCGATGTGGCGGACCATCAGCGAGGAAGGCAAATCAGCGCGACGCCTGCTGTGGCTGCATGGCGCAGAAATTCAAGCCTGGCACCGACGCCGCTTCAACGACACCTCGGAATCCGAGCAGAACGCCGCCAAGCTAAAAAGCGAGAAGCGGGACGCATTCTGGCGCAGCGTTTTCAGCGAGCTTCCCGACAGCGGCAAGCTCATCTTCGTGTCGCAGCACTTCGCTCAGCAAACCATGAGCGACCTAGGGCTGCCTGCGCATTCTGAACGCTGTACCGTCATTCACAACCTGGTCGATGGGCAACTATTCCAATATCGTCCCAAGTCGCCAGAGCTGCGAAAGCGCGTCCTTTCGATTCGGCCCTTCGTCTCGCGCAAGTACGCCAACGACCTGACCGTGGCTGCGATCTTGGAGCTGGCGAAACACTCCGCTTTCCAGGACTTGTTCTTTCACCTAGTCGGCGACGGTCCCCTATTCGATGCGACCGTTGAGCCACTGCGAGCTTTCTCAAATGTCCGCCTCGATAAGGGGTTCTTGACGCAAGCCGAGATCGCACGCCTACACGGTGAGTACGGCGTATTCTTGTGCCCGACGCGCGACGATACCCAAGGCGTCTCACGCGACGAAGCCATGGCGTCCGGCCTTGTCCCGGTGACGAACCGCGTGGCGGCGGTCCCGGAATTCGTCGATGACAGCTGCGCGATTCTAGCGGAACCCGACAGCCATCTAGGTCTCGCCGCCGGCATGGCGAGGCTGTTCGAAGACGAGAACATGTTCGTGCAAATGTCCGAGCGAGCCGCCCAGCGTGTCCGGCGACAGAGCAGCGCTGAACGAACGACGGCACGCGAGCTGTTGCTCATCAAAGGTCACGAACGATGACCGATGCGCAAGACCACGACGCCGACCGCCAAAAGGTGCGTTCTTTTCTGTCTTTCGACGTCGAAGCGTTGCCTGGTCGCGCCAACGAGAACCCTTTAGAGCGACTTGTGTGGGGACAAGTCGCCGGCGGCGAATACGGCATTCGTCGGCTATCGAAGATCCTCGGCATGCACGGACTCGTCGGAAACTTCCTGATCGACTTTGGAATGTGCCTGCTCTACGGGGACAAGACGGTCAAGCAGATCGTCCAATTCCTGCTCGAAGAAGGCCACGAGGTCCACGCGCACTTGCACTCGGAATGGGTCGTGCGGAAATGGGGCGTACTCGGCAACTGGCAGGGTCCGTTGGGGCTCGACCGCACCGATGAGGCGCTCAGCGAATGCCTTCTGCAGTTCACCGCCTGGAAGTACGAATCGCTGACCGGTCTGCGACCTTCGGCGTTTCGAGCCGGCGGCTACCTTTTCAGCGACCGCACCATCGCCGCCGCCAAGCGCAACGGCTTCCGATTGCTCACGAACTACAACGCCAGCCGACATTCCGCATGGACGCTCCCAGAATGCACGGAGCACAACTCCCCTTTTCTGTGGGACAACCGCCTACTCGAGCTACCGGTCGACCTGTCGCCAGAGCCGCTCACCATAGAATGGGACAAGTACATCGGCATGTACGAGCGCTCGCGCCGTAGGAAGGCCGAAAAGACCTTCAACCTCGTGCTTCATTCCTGGTCCCTGCTCCGGCGAAATGGCGAAGTGTTCGAGAGCCACGCCCCTGAGCACGAGGAGCGCTTTCACGCGATTTGCGAACATTTGGCGGCGCACACCCAATGCAGCGGATACGAGGAGTACCTGCGCTGGCGAGAGGGCGAACCGGAACGCCTCCCGACCGTCGAAGCGCGCCAGTGCGTGGTGATCGCGTCGGAGCGTAGCAGCACGCTTGCCGCATGCAGCATATGCGGCTTCGGTTTCACCACCGTGCCGGAATCCGACATCTGCCCCGGCTGTGGGGCGCGCGCTCGACACCGACAACTGCAGGACGTCTTTGTGCGGTTGGGCAACCCTTTCGTCGGAAGATCCGTGTTGGCAAACTACGCCAACGCCGTCGAGACGCGAGCATTCCTTGCGGACGCGCGCACGCTTCTCAACTTCGACGTCCGCCCGGTGTCTGAAGTAGAGCTGCAAATGGATCTGCAGAATCTGAGCGCGGTCCGGAGCGGGGCACTCGACGCCTTTCTGGGCATCCACGTGCTGAACCACGTTCAGGACGACGAACGCGCGCTCGATGAAATCGCGCGTGTGCTCAAGCCAGGCGGCTTGGCCTGCCTGACGATCCCCTACCGAGAGAACTATTCCACGAGTCCACATACGGACGTCACCGAGCACTACGGCAAGGAAGCTCTCGAGCGGTACGGCGTGGGTACATTTAGGCGCTACGGCTACGACGACGCGCTCGCTCTCTTCGCTAAGCAATTCGAGGTCGAGACTCAGACGGGATTCGATCCGGTGACCCAACAGTCGATGGCGATCTTTTTATTGCGGAAGCGCACGGCCAACCCGCCGCGCAACGCGCCGCCATAGCTCGCCGCGGTTGCTTGGGCCAGCTATTCGAAGCATGATGCGCCCCCAATGCTTCGGGAAGGATTTGACGAGACCGATGGGCGGACGTGCCGCTGAACGACGCGGGCCCTGGAGCCTGCTGCTATTGTTGCCACTGGCCTGCTCGTCGGCGCCGCAGCCCAGCGCCCGCGACGTAGCCGACGCGAACGACACCGGGCGTTCTCTGGCAGCAAAGAGCGACGACGAACGGGCGCTGCTCGGAAAGCTTGCGGCGCTGCCAAGCGGCCAGCCGCACCGCTTCGGTGCCACGACGGTCGTCGCCGAAGCGGCCTACACGGCAGCTAGTGGTCGCACGTGCCGGGCACTACACCTGACCCGGGCCTCCACCCAAGTCTCGCACGACGTGCTCGCCTGCAAAAACGGCAACGCATGGTCATTCGTACCTGACGTCTTCGCAGGCGAATACGACGCCGAGCGGGAGTAGATGCATGCGCGGCTCGCTCACCCAGCTTCAAGTCGTGCATGCGCTGCTCATTCGCGAAACGAAGACGCGCTTCGGCGCGAACCAGCTGGGGTATCTTTGGGCTTTCATCGAGCCGGCGCTGTGGATTGGCATGTTCATCGGCTTCTACGGCGCGTTCGGGCGCATCACTCCGCCGGGCATGTCGCTGGTCGCCTACCTGACAACCGGCATCGTGCCCTTCTCGCTATTTCGCGACACGGCTCAGCGCTGTATGTCGGCCATCGAAGCCAACAAGGGGCTGTTGTTCTACCCGCAAGTGCGACCGCTCGACCTGGTGGTAGCGCGGGGCATCCTGGAAGCTGCAACCTACTTGGGCGTGATGACGCTGTTCATGGGCGGCCTAGCGCTGTACGAAGGTCCACCCCGCATCGACAGCATGCTCGAAACGCTGGGCGGGCTAGCCCTAGCCTCGGGATTCGGCGTGTCATGCGGGCTATTGTGCTGCGGTTTGAGCGTTTACAGCCCCACGGTGGAACGCCTGTTTCCGAGCGTCTTGCGCTTGGTCTTCTGGTTTTCTGCGGTGTTCCACCCGGTCGAATCGCTGCCCACGAGCATGCGCGATGTCTTACTCTTGAACCCCGTGACCCACGCGATCGAGCTCGTTCGCGACGGCTGGTTCCCCGGCTACGACGCGCGCCATGCGGACGCGCTGTACGTGCTGGCGTGGATCTTGGTGTTGTCGTTCTTCGGCTTGAGTCTGGAGCGGATGGCGCGTCGCCGACTGGAGCTGTCGTGATCGAGCTATCCGAGATCAGCAAAGTGTACCCGACGCGCTCGGGCTCGAATTTGGTGTTGGACCGCATCTCGTTCGCGTTTCCGCCGCGAACCAACATCGGCATCTTGGGCAAGAACGGCGCCGGCAAGTCGACGCTGCTGCGCATCATCGCCGGCACGGAGCAGGCCGACAGCGGGACTATCGTCAGGCGCGGCGTCGTGTCGTGGCCGATCGGTTTTTCGGGCGGCTTCAGTGGCTCGTTGAGCGGGGAAGAGAATTGCCGCTTCGTCGCGCGTATCTACGGCGCCGACATCGACGAGGTGGTCGGCTTCACCATGGAATTTGCTGAGCTTGGCGAATACTTTTACATGCCGGTCAAGACCTACTCGTCCGGCATGCGCGCCCGGCTCGCCTTTGGGCTCAGTATGGCCATCGAGTTCGACGCCTACTTGGTCGACGAGGTCACCGCGGTGGGTGACGCGAATTTCCAGCACAAGTGCCGAAAGGCTTTCCAAGAGCGAAGCGACCGCTCGTCGGTCATCATCGTCTCCCACCAGCTGAGCACCGTGCGCGACTACTGCCAGCGCTGCGCGGTGCTGAAGCACGGCAAGCTTTCGGTCTTCGACAGCGTCGACGAAGCCAGCTCCTTCTACGAGGCCGCATGAGCGCGCCCGCCGAGAAGAAACCCAGCGACTCGCGCCCGGGCCTGAGCGAAGTAACCCCGCTCCTCCCCGCCGAAAAGGCGCAAATCAGCAGCACCAAGGCCCATGCGCAGGCGGTGCGGCGCGCGCGTAGTCGCAAGCTGGTCAAGCGCTTGGCGCTGTACGTGCTCTTGCCGACCGCACTGGCGACGGTCTACTACGCGGGTTGGGCAAGCCCGCAATACGAGTCGTACGCCATCTTCTCGGTGCAATCGTCGGAGATGCGGCCAACGCTGGGCGTGGATGGCTTGCTCGCGGGTCTAGCCAGCGGCGGCGGCGTGGGTCACGACGCGCTCGCGGTACGTGACTACCTGCTGTCGCGCGACATGCTGGCTCGGCTCGACAAAGAGCAAGGCTACATTGCCCACTACAAGAACCCCCGCCAAGACTTCTTTTCGCGCTTGAACCAAAGCGCCAGCTTCGAAGAGTCCTACGAGTACTTCGGCCACAAGGTGTACGCGGACTACGACCAGATCTCCGGGTCGATCACGGTGCGGGTGCGCGCCTTCAGCGCCGAGAAGTCGGCGGCCATTTCAGCCGCTATTCTTGCGTACAGCGAAGAGATGGTGAACAAGCTCTCCGAACGCGAGCGACGCGATCGCACCGCCTACGCGGAAGCCGAGGTCAAGAAGGCCGAAGAGCGCTTGACCGTGGCCCGCAAGCAGATCGTCTCCTTGCAGCAGCTGCATTCCGACTTCAACCCGCTGCAAACCGCCACCGCGGCCATGACCATTCGCACACAGCTCGAAGCGGAGTTGGCCAAAGCCCGCGCGGAGCTCATGCAGCTGAAGTCGTTCATGCAAGAGGACGCGCCGCAAGTTCGCGCCGCCAGCGAAAAGGTGAAGTCTCTTTCTGCCCAGGTCAGCGGCGAGAGCCGGCGATTGGTCGATCCTTCGAAGCCAGGCGGTCTCAACACGTCGTTCGCCGACTTCGAAGCGGCCATGGTCGAGAAAGAATTCGCGCAAAAAGCCTATGAATCGTCGATGGCCACGCTCGAGCTGGCGCGGGCCGACGCCGATCGCCAGCACCGCTACGTCGCGGTCGTCGCCGCGCCTTCGAAACCGGATGAGTCCACCTACCCCCATCGAATTCGCAGCGTCTTCACCGCGTTCGTCGTGTCTTTCTTGATATGGGGCGTGTTGAGCCTGATGGGCGCCGCGGTCCGGGAGCACGCGCGGCTATGACGCGAGCTCGTGCATGGCTACTGGCGCTGGTCGCGCTCCTCGTGTTGATGACGAGTGCGGTGGTGGAGAGGCGGGCGTGGGCGCAGTCGGTGGCGCCGGTTGCGACGTCTTTGCCGTCGAAGCCGCCGCAGCTCAACGCAGCCGAGGAGATCCCTCGGGCGCGCTTCGAAGATGCGCCGACGGGCGATACCAAACCCGCGCCCCCACCGGCCAACGCCGTGAATGGTCCGCTGCCGGGCGCTTCCCCCGCCCCGGAGCCGTTTGGCTCGCGCCTGTTCACGGGTAACTTCTTGCGCACGCGCCAAGACGGCTTGAACGCCGACTACTTGGTGATGCCGGGGGACCGCATTCAGGTGAATACCTGGGGCGCGCTCGAGATCAGCACGATCTTGCTGGTCGACGCGCAGGGCAACGTGTTCTTGCCCAACGTGGGGCCGATTCAGGTCGCTGGTACCAAGAACGCGGACCTGACGGCCAAGGTGAAGGCGGGTTTGAGCCGCGTTTATGCCCGCAATTTCGAGGTTTATACCAACCTGCTCAGCGCCAAGCCGGTGGCGGTGTTCGTCACCGGTGGCGTGAAGCGGCCTGGTCGCTACGCGGGCGTGCCTTCGGACTCGGTGTTGTTCTTCTTGGAAGAGGCGGGGGGCATCGATCCGCGGCTGGGCAGCTACCGCAACCTGACCGTGCTGCGCGGCGACCAAACGCTGGCCAGCATCGATCTGTACGAGTTTTTGTTGAAGGGCACGTTGCCGTCGGTCCAGTTCAAGGACGGGGACACGGTGCTGGTCAACCCGCGCGGCCCGGTGATCGAAATGCGCGGCGAGGTCACGTTGCCGGCCACGCTCGAGTTCAAGCCGGGACCGGTGAGCGGGGCGGAAGCGCTCAGCGTGGTGCCCGGCATCGCGCGCGCCACCCAGGTTACGATCGAGGGCATCCGCAGCGGCGTGCCCATCAGCCGAACGCTGAGCGTGGTCGGTTTCCGCACCTTCACGTTGCAAGACGGCGACTCCATCACGCTGCGGGGTGACGGGCGCGCGGGCACGATCTTGGTGCATCTGGAGGGCGAGTTCAACGGCCCTTCGGTGTTGGCGGTGCGGCGCGGCGCGCGGTTGGTCGACGTGTTGAACTACGTCTCGGTGGACCCGGCGCTGGCCAATCCGCGAGCGGTACACGTGCGGCGCGCCTCGGTCGCCAAAGCCCAAAAAACCGCCATCGACGACGCGCTGTTCCGCCTGGAGCGAAGCGCGCTGTTGGCGTTGTCGGCGTCGCAGGGCGAGGCCAACATTCGCGTGCGCGAGGCCGAATTGACGCAGAAATTCGTGGAGCGGGCACGCCTGATCCAACCCCTGGGGCGCGTGGTGACGGCGCGTGACAACCTGCAGCGCAACGTGGTCTTGGAGGCGGACGACGTGATCGTCATCCCCGCGCGCACCAACGTGGTGCGAGTCGGCGGCGAGGTGATGATGACGCAAGCCGTTATGTTTCGCCCGAACGCCACCGCCTCCGAATACATCACCGACTCCGGTGGCTATACCGATCGCTCGGACCGCGGGCGCGTGATCGTGATCCGCGCCAACGCCGAGGTCGCGGTCGGCGACACGGATCTGCCAGTGTTTCCCGGAGACGAAATCTTGGTGCCGCCGAAGGTGGACACGAAAGTCTTGCAGAACGCCGTGGACGTAACCCAAGTCATCTATCAAATTGCCGTATCGGCCGCCGTGGTGATTGCCATCCTATGAGTACGTCCGAAGCAACCCCAGAATTCGGCGTGATCATTCCGGCGCGCTTCGCGTCGACGCGCTTGCCGGGCAAGCCGTTGGTCGATCTCGGGGGCAAGCCGATGATCGTGCGGGTGATGGAGCTGGCGGCGAAGGCGGGCGCGGCGTTCGCGATGGTGGCTACCGACGACCAGCGCATCGTGGACGTGGTGACGGCGGCGGGCGGGGAGGCCATGATCACCTCCGCCGAGCACGAGACCGGGACCGATCGGTTGGCGGAGGTCGCCCGGCGTTTGCGGCTGGATCCGGAGCTGATTGTCGTCAACCTGCAGGGTGACGAGCCCGCGCTGCCGCCGGAGCTGGTGCAGCGTGTGGCCGAGACGTTGCGGCACGACGCCGAAGCCAGCCTGGCCACCTTGGCCACGCCGCTCCGCACGCGCCAAGAGCTGTTCGATCCCAACGTGGTGAAGGTGGTGGTCGATCAGGCTAGCCGCGCGCTGTATTTCAGTCGCGCGCCCATTCCTTGGCTGCGCGGAGAGTTCGGCACCGATGCCGCGCGCAGCGCCACGACTCCGCTGCCCGACGACACGTTCCTGCGCCACGTCGGTTTGTATGCCTACCGGGTGTCGACGCTGCTGGCGCTCAGCCAAACCCGACCCACCGCGCTCGAGCTCGGTGAAAGCTTGGAGCAGCTGCGCGCGCTCTGGCTGGGGATGAAGATTCAGGTCGCGGTGGTGCCGGAGCGGCCCGCCCCCGGAGTCGACACGGCCGACGACGTGGCGAGAGTGCAGAAGCTCTTCGAAGGGTGATGCGCGAGCGCTGGGGTAGCGTAGCCATTTTTTCGCCCGGCCTGTGGCGGCTGAACGGGCTTGCCCAACTCTTGGGCGCCGAGCAGTTGCGCTTTCGGCCGAGCGCGCGCGCGGCCAGCCGCGTCGAGGGCGTGGCCGGCTGGGGCCACAAGCCGACCTCGGCCAGCGCCCGCGAGTACGCAAGGCAGCACGATTTGCCGTATTTGGCGCTGGAAGACGGCTTCTTGCGCTCGGTCGGGGTCGCTTCGAGCGAGCCGCCGTTGTCGCTGATCGTCGATACGCGCGGCATCTACTACGACGCGCGCTCGCCTTCCGGGCTCGAAGAGTTGCTGCAAGGCGACGAGCGCCTGAACGACGCCGCGCTGCTCGAGCGGGCCGCGCGCTTTCGTCAACGCTTAGTGGAAAGCGGCGTCTCCAAATACAACCACGCGCCGGACGAGCTGCCGACGGAAATTGCGGACGCCCGAGACTTGGTCGTCGTCGCCGACCAGACGTACGACGACGCCTCGGTGACGGGGGCGCTCGCCGACGCCGACACGTTCGAGCGCATGCTGAAAAGCGCGCTCGACGAGCATCCGCACGCGCACGTGCTGGTGAAGGTGCATCCGGCGACGCTGGCCGGCAAGAAGCGCGGCTACTTGGCGGGGCGACGCCTGGCCTCACGCGTGACGGTCGTGAGCGCCGACGTGAACCCGCAAGCGCTGTTGGCGCGCACTCGGCATCTTTACGTATGTAGCTCGCAGCTCGGGTTCGAGGGGCTGCTGGCGGGGGTGAAGGTGACGTGCTTCGGCCAAGCCTTCTACGCGGGTTGGGGTTTGACCGACGACCGGCAAATTTCGCCACGCCGTTCCCGCCGTTTGACGCTCGATCAGCTCACCGCCGGCGCTCTCTTGCTCTACCCGCGCTACCGGCATGCGCTCAGCGGGCAGCGCTGCACCGCGGAAGAGGTGCTGGAGCATCTGGCGTTGCAGCGGCGGACTTTCGCGGAAAATCGTCGTAATTTCGTGTGCTTCGACATGAGCTACTGGAAGCGGCCATTCGTGCGCCGCTACCTGCGCGCGCCGGGTCGAAAGGTGCGTTTCGTGCGGGGCACGAGTGAGGTCGATAGCCAAGGGCGCGCCGACCAGCTGACCGCCGTAGTTTGGGCCAGCCGCAAAACTCCCGAGCTCAGCGCTTGGGCCAGCGCCCAAGGCATTCCCCTGTGGCACATGGAGGACGGCTTCTTGCGCTCGGCGGGCTTGGGCTCCGACCTCACCGCGCCCGGCTCGCTCGTGTTGGATCCGGACGGCATCTACTACGATCCCACCCAGCCCAGCCGCCTGGAAAGGCTGCTGCAGACAGCCGAGTTCTCGGACGAAGAGCTGGCGCGTGCCGCCCGGCTGCGACAACGCATCCTCGACAGCCGCATCAGCAAGTACAACTTGCCAGGGGTTTCGCAGCTCCAGACGGCGGCGCGCCCCGGCCAACGCATCTTGTTCGTGCCGGGCCAAGTGGCAGACGACGCTTCGGTGCGGCTGGGCGCCCCGGGCGTGGGCGACAACTTACGTTTGCTGCAAGCCGTCCGCGCCGCCAACCCGGAGGCGTACATCGTCTACAAGCCGCACCCCGACGTCATGAGCGGCAATCGCCGCGGTAGCTTGCACGGCGTGCTGGCGCCGCCCTGGGACATGCTGGTCGGCCAAGTGCCGATTGCGACGTGTTTGGACGCCGCCCACGAGGTGCACACCATGACGTCGCTGGTCGGCTTCGAAGCGTTGCTGCGCGGTCGCCACGTCGTCGTTTATGGCCAGCCTTTTTACGCGGGCTGGGGCCTCACCCAGGACCAAGTGTCGCTGCCGCGCCGCACCCGGCGATTGTCGCTCGACGAGCTGGTGGCCGGCACGCTGTTGCGCTACCCGCGTTACTTCAGCTGGTCCGCGCGCTGCTTTTGTAGTGCCGAGGACAAAGTGTCGGAGCTGGAGCAAGCGGCGAGAGCGCGTGGCAGGTCCATCAAGCTACCGCGGCTCGCCATCAAGTTGTCGAGTCTGGCGCGCTCGGGGGTTGAATGGTGGCATGGCCGGGAGCTACGCCGTGGCTGACTTGGCGGGGCGGCGTTTGCTGCTGTTGCAGGGGCCGGCGGGGCCGTTCTTTGCGCGGGTTGCGGCGCAGCTGCGAGCGGCGGGCGCGCAAGTGACGAAGGTCAACTTCAACGGCGGCGAGGACTTGTACTTTCGCGGTTCGGGTGTGGTCAACTTCACCCGGCCGCTCGCGGAGTGGCCGACCTTCTTCGAGCAGCTGGTGCGCGAACGCGGCGTCGATGGCGTGGTGTTGTTCGGTGACTGCCGCCCGCTGCACCGCGCCGCCATCACGCGGGCCGACCGGCTGGGCGTGGAAGTATTCGTGTTCGAAGAAGGCTACCTCCGGCCCGATTTCGTCACCTTCGAGCGCGGAGGGGTGAACGGGCACTCGTCTATTCCGCGCGATCCGAGCCATTTTTCCGGGGTGGAGCCGGCGGCAGAGGAGCGCCACCAGGCCGTCAAGCACGCCTTCATCAAGTCGGCGCTGCACACCATTTGCTATGCCAGCGCGGCCGCGCTCTCACGGCAGCGCTACCCGCACTACCAGCACCACCGTGACATTCGTCCGCTGCCGCAGGCGCGCTTGTGGTTCCGCGGCACGGTGCGGCGCGTGCTGCACACCTTGCGTGATCGCGAGCTGGCCGCGCAGCTCGAGCGGCACGAGCTACCACCGTACTTCTTCGTACCGCTGCAGGTGCACCTGGATTCGCAGCTTCAGCATTCGCGCTACGCGAACGTGAGCGAGTTCATCCGCGAGGTCGTGGGCGCGTTCGCCGAGCATGCTCCTTCCGACCACGTGCTGCTATTGAAGCTGCACCCCATGGATCGCCCGTACAGCGACTACTCTGGGGAGATCGAAGCGCTGCGCGCGAAGCACCGCTTGGGCGAGCGACTACTCTACGCCGACGTCATCAACTTGCCGGCGGCCCTGCGCGGCGCGCGCGGCACCATCGTCATCAACAGCACCGTCGGTTTGTCGTCGTTGACGCACGGCACACCGGTGAAATGCCTGGGCCGCGCCGTGTACGACTTGCCAGGCCTCACCCATCAGGGCTCCTTGGCGGAATTTTTTACGGCGCCGGACCCCGTCGATCGAGCTCTTTACAAGCGCTTTCGGCAATGGTTGCTCGAGCAAAACCAGCTGAACGGGAGTGTCTGGAGCCGCCTGTTCGAGGACCCATCACGGCTGATGCGCTGACGCACCAACGCGAGGTCGAAAATAACGGGCTTGTCGCTCGGCAAAGCTCGCCCTAGGCGGAGAGCATGTCGAGCCCCCCCAATCTGTTGAACGACGACGGCAGCGCGTCGATGGCGACCATGTTCATGATGTCTCATCACGCTTTTCGGCGGGACTTGGGGCGCTTCGCCAAGGCGCTTCGAGGTCTCGGCGGCAACGCCGCGCGCGCTTCGGCTTTGCGCGAAGAATGGACCAAGTTCCGCGGGGCGCTGCACGGGCACCACCACGTCGAGGACACCGGCATGTTTCCGAGCATGCGTCAGCAACACCCCGAGCAAGCAAGCATCATCGATGGCTTGGCCGCCGACCACCGCAAGATCGACCCACTGCTCGAACGGGGGGAGGCCGCGTTCGCCAAATTGCCGGACACGGCGGAGGCGCTGGCCGTCGTCACGGAGCTGACTCAATTGCTCACGCCGCACTTGGCCACCGAGGAAGCGGAGCTGATTCCGCACATCCGCGGCGCCAAAGAATTTCCGGCTCCGCCCGACGAAGCCATGGCCAGCATGTACGCCGAGGGCTTCGCTTGGAGCTCCCACGGCATTGCGCCGGACATCGTGGCCAAGGTGTTCGAAATGCTGCCGCCCATCTTGGCGTCGCGGCTGCCGGCGGCCGTGTCAGCCTTCGAGGCGCGTTGCGAAAAGGTCTGGGGCTCCGCCCAAGCGGGCGCGACCCGCACCTCCATTCCGGCCGAATAGCGCCCGCTCGGGGCGTGTCCGGCAAGAAACAACCTGTGTTGCCACTGACGCCGCACGCGCCCCCGCGCTCCTGCTCATCCCTCGGTTTGCGCCCAAAAACCTAGCCGGGCCCCGCCTACCCTCCCCTGGCGTGTCGGTTGCAAACCCACCCGGACATGAACACGGGTACGGGAGTCATGAGCATCTTCCTGGCGCTAGGCGCCCTCATCGTCAGCGCCGCCAACAGCAAGACCGCCGAAGCGCGCCCCAGCTACACGAACCTCCACGCCTTCAGGGCAGCCTCGACCAACGACGTCGCCGTCGCAACCATCACGACGCCCGTCGCGACCATCACCACGCCTGTCGCGACCATCACCACGCCCGTCGCGACCATCACCACGCCCGTCGCGGCGATGACGGTTCCCGTAGAGCGCATCTCGCCCCCGCACCTACTCGAGAACCGCGGCCTGCGTCGCTTGAAGAAGGCGGAGACCTCGCCCGCGATGCTCCAGCTCGCCGCCAGCATCGTGAAGCGTCACTATGCCAAGCCCGTCGGCACCGAAATCACGGTCGAGGTCGAAGGCAAACAAGTGGTCGCCCGCATCGAGCGGCACTTCCACCCCGAAGGCGGCCCCGTCAAACCCTGGGGCTTTCACCCCGGTGTGTCGCTATTCATCGCCCGCTGATCATCTCTTCTCACCCGCCACTTGACGCCCGCGGCTCACCCGATCGGTCGCCGCCTCGCTCGCCTGCGCCGCCGCTTCGCCCACCCGCGCCGCCGCTTCGCTCGCCCGCACCGCTCACTCCCTCTTCACTCGCCGCACGTGGCTTCACTCGCTACCGGTTCCCACCGACCCTCCGCGGACGGCCCTTCCTCAACGCAAATCAGAGTCACACCTGTAAGGAAATTTCCTCAATGATTTCGCCCGCGCGCAAACAGAAAACTCGATACTCCAATCTGTAAGGATTCCGGCCCACTCGCGGCCGACTACTTACAGATTGGAGTACGGCGACTCGATCAATTCCGTCCGCGAAATCACTCAGGAAATTTCCTTACACGGGTAACATCGATTTCGAACGCGCGAACACCCATGCTGTGGTCGCTCCGCACCCATTTCGGCGCACTCGGGAGTTGGGGCGGCCGCTCGTCGTAGGTGCCGGGCGGCGGCGGCTCGAACGCACGAGAGTAGAGCGGCAAAACTCGATGCTCCGATCCCTGCCATTCCGGCCACTCGCGGCCGACTACTTACAGATTGGAGTACGGCCACTCGAGCGAGTCCACCCGCGAAATCACTCGGGAAATTTCCTTACGCGGGTAACATCGATTTCGAACGCGCGAGCAGCCATTTTCCGTGGTCGCTCCGTTGTTCCCAATGCTTCCCCAGCTAGCTATTGCAGAGCAGGCGAGGAGGGCGACAACGCTCGACGAGTCGCGCGTCCGTGTCTCGTTCGCGCGCCAGGTGCGACGTTCTCCGCGCGGCAGGTGCGACGTTCTCCGCGCGGCAGGTGCGACGTTCTCCGCCGTTCAAGTCGACCACGGGTACCGATTGCCGATACGGCAGCCTTCTGCGAGCTTGGCTGCGTCCTGGCAGCCAGCCTCGCTCAGGCGCAGCCGCATTGCACAGCGGGGCCGGAGGTGATGGGTTTGGAGCCAGTGCCGCACCAGGTGGAGTAGCCGAGCGCAGGCCCGCAGATGCAGTCGCAGGTTGGGGTGCCGTTGCAGGCGGCGGGCAAGGGAGCGCAACTGGGCAGCGGCGGCGTCATCGGCAGACCCGTCGTGCCGCCGAAGCCGAAGCCGGTGCCGCTGCATGGGGCGCGGCAGTACGCGTTGGGACCGCATGTTGCGCCACAGCCAAGGCCGTTCGCCGTGCCACCTGCGCCCGCCGCACCTGCGCCGGCTGCGCCTCCCGTGCCGGCGCCGGCTGCGCCGCCGACGTGGGGAGTGCCGGCCTCGCCGCCGCTCGCGCTACCGGCGTGGGCAACATCGCCCGCGCCGCTGGAGCCGCCGGCCGCCGACCCGGCGTCGCCAGCTTGCGTGCCGCCCGTGCTTTGGCCCGCGCTTGCACCGCCCTCTGGGGGGGCGTCCGTGCCACCACAGCGAGGGAGCGTGGACAGGAGCGAGGCCAGCAGTGCGCCTCGAATGAGCTTCGACATGTTCAGCCTCGGTCGAAGCTTAGCAATCAACGTGCCCGCCCCAAATGGCGGGAAACTCGATATTACGGGGCTTCGCGTGTGCCACGTTGTGCCGGTGTTCACGACTCGGCGCTCACGACTCGGACGCGCGGCGCGCCGCGGAGCCGCCTACGGTATGAGTCTCGCCCGGCTGGGCGCCGGCTTTCTTTCCGGCGCCCAGTGGGCAATCTCATGCTGGCTCAGCGCGTTCGGCGCACGTCAAGGCACGAAGTCGGCGTTGTCCCAACCCTCGTGACTCGTGAACCCGACCGCCAGGAACGGATGATTCGGATGTGCCGCGGCCCAGGCTTTGCCCTTGGGGGTCGCGAGCCAGACATCGGCCAAGGTGTCGATCAAGCCGTGCCAGCCGTAGAAGATGGGATCGGCGGGCGAATAGAAGGCTCCCATGGTGCCGCCGATCGCCCCATGCAGAGAGCCATGGTACTCGGAACCAATGACCTGACCCAACGTGTCGAGGTCGGGAATGTCTCCAATACGCGTGTACGTGACCTGAGCGTTGTTGACCCAGACGGTGTTGTTGGGCCACTGAGTGCTCGGCGTGCCGGCGACGGTGAGGTACGCGGGGATGCCGTAGTTGGTGAGCTGATCATTGGCGCGGGGCGCGTACTGATCCGAGAAACCGGCTCCGCCGAGCGCTTGCAGCGCGTCCGGCAGCCACGGCGGGATGACTAACGCCGTCGTGCTGATGGGCAGCCAATTACGGCCGCCGTTCTCCATCGCGTATTTTCGGAAGTTGTTCATCATTGCCCGGTGAAAACCGAGGAATGCGATGCCGCTGCCGGCGCCGCTGGCGCCACCCGAGCCATTGATGGCGTGCCAGTCGACATGCATCGGCAACTCCTCCGCGCCGTAGACGGTCATGTAGTTGACGTGCGTGTCGTAGTAAGCAAGGACGTCGAAGTAGTCCCAATCCGCCATGGTTTGGAACGGCTCGCAGTTGACGGCAGCGCTGCCGGCGCCCGTGCCGGACGGACCAGTCGCGGTAGTGGGGACGAACGCCAGCTTGTCCAAGCTGAGGCCGCCTTCCCGACCCTTCACCCGCACGGTGTGGTCGCCGCGCGGCAACGACACCGCCGCTGAGCCTTGGGCCCAACGCCAGCCGCTACCGAGCCCGCTGGTGTTGTTCATGGTCACCCAGGCACCGTTGTCGACGCGGTAGAACCAGGAGTCGTTGTTGGCGTTCGAGTTGTTGTTGATGCGAAAGAAGAGATTGTAGCTACCTCCGGCGGATTCGAACGGGTAAACGACTTCGTCCCCCGCCGCGTTCGGGTCCGTGTTGGTGGTGACGGCCTCCAAGTACCCGGCTCCCGAGAACCCAGTCTTGGCCTTCTTGTCCCAAACGTATTGGCCCCAGGCGCTGGAGCGGCACTCACTCTCGAAGTACAAGGGGGTCGGGCAATTGTAGGCGGGCCCACCGTTGCCGCTCGGGGTTGCGCCGCTGTAGATCATCGCGAATTTGTCGAGATTCAGGCCATCTTCGCGATTGGCGATCTCGAGGGTATGGGCGCCCGGGCCCATGTACATTTCGTCGGCGCCGATCCAGCGCCAGCCGCTGCCGGCGGGGATGCTGGTCATGGAGAACCAGTCGCCACCGTCGATGCGATAGAAGAACGAGTCATCGGACGCGCTGTTGTTGGTATTGATGCGAAACCAAGGCTTGAAGGAGCCGTAGCGATAAGCCTTGAAGGTGTAGACGGCGTGATCAGCGCTCGTATTGTTGTACGTCGCGGCCGTCGTGTTGCCGACGCTACGGATGTAGCCAGTCCCAGCAAAGCCGGTGATGCTGGTCAATTTGGTCGTGTAGCTCCCTTGCCCTGAGTCGGCGCACTCCGCCTCGAAGTAAGTGTCGCGATAGAATTGCGCGTGCGCGTGAGGCGCGACGCTGGCAATCAGAACGACCAAGCCGGGACCTGCGATTCGCGTGATGTCTTTTTTTCTCATGTGCATTCTCTTTCTGACGTCGCGAGCGCAACGCCAAGGCAGCAATGAGATCTCCCCGAGCACTATGGGTCACGAGCTCGCCCGTACCCGGATCTGCACCCTTGCCACCCGCATCTACCTAACCGCCCGTCCTCTAGCATCGTCAACTCGCGTCTCGCAATCGAGAACGCGCACTCGTTCGATCCGAGCTCGTGACGAGCGCGAGGCGACTCGAGCGCTGTCATTCGCGAGCGTGGCAATCTGACGCGTCTCGCGTCAGCGCCGTCTGAGCTTGCCGAGGCGGCGCGCTTCGTTGCGCGTCGCGGTCACTTCCAATAGACTGGCGTTCATGCGGGTCGAGAGGTGGTTCAATGTGTTGGTGCTCGGCGGCGCGTCGCTCGGCAACGCGTGCGGACGCGAAGCCGCTGAGCCAGACCGCGCGACCGCACACCCGTCCGACGCTGGCACCACGTCCGAGTTGGTGGACCCCACCGATGGTGGTGGAACCGGCGGCTCCGGCTCGAGTGGCACCAGCGCGACGAGCAACTCGGGCGCCGACGGAGGCGTGTCGAGCGCCTCGGGCGGAGCCAGCTCGGCGGGAGCTTCGAGCTCGTCGGCCGCCGCGGGCTCGCCGACGATGGCAGAAGGAGGAAGCGCTACCGGCGGCACGGGCGCGGTGCACCCCACGGGCGGCAAGGCGGCTGTTGGCGGCTCCGGGGGCGACGCAGGCCGCGCCGGGTCGGGCGGCTCCGCCGGTGGTGAGACCACGCTCGCCTGCCACCGCGATGCAAACGGGTTCGGCAAAGCCGCCGATCCTTGTGGGTGTGCTTGTTGCTGGGCGCGCGACTGCCTGAACACGCAAGACTGCTGCGCTGGGTTCTGTAAAGGCGCCGACTCGGGTCGAGGTTGCTGCGCGCCATGAGCGGCGTGCCATCGGACATGGCGCGCGCGCTGGCGTGCCGTGCGTGGCAGTACCGCTATGCGTCGGAGCTGGAGGCGAGTGAGCGGTTCCGTGCGCTTGCGCCGCGACTTCGCGCCCACGACGTTCCCGTGCTGATCGCGGACATGGCCGAAGAGTCGGCCGACGACGAGCTCCGACATGCCAAACTGTGCCTCGAGCTCATCGAGCATTTGGGTGGGGAGGCAACACCAGCGCCGCTGGTGACGGCTCGCCCGCTCGCACCGCCCGGCGTCGACGGCCGCGAACGGTTGCTTTATGAGGTGATCGCGTTCTCGTGTGTGACCGAGACGCTCAGCACGGCCCTCCTAGCAGAGCTGGTGGCGCGCGCCCAAGATCCGCGGTGCCGACGAGTCATGCACGAAATTCTGCGCGACGAGGTGAATCACAGCCGACTCGGCTGGGCGCTTTTGGCGCAGGAGCACGCACGCGGCTCGCGCGATTGCGTCGGACCCCATCTGCCGCAGATGCTGCGAGAGACCCTGGGTGATGACTTCTTCAGCACGGAGGTGGCGCTCGACCCGTGCGCCAGCGAGCTCTCCGGCCTGGGGGTTTTGTCGCGCCCCGACCGGCAGCGCATCGTGCGCGAAACGCTCGACGCCGTCGTCTGGCCTGGGTTGGAGCGCTTCGGCATCGACACGGCGCTGGGCCGGAGCTGGCGCACGGACGTCGCCGTGGCCACGCCCCCGTGAATCCTTCGTAGTCGGCCGAAACGAGCCCACCATGTACGCTCGCCCGCGGGCGTCGGGGGCTCAATTGCGCGAATAGAAAGAGTTTTCTGGCGTGGGCGCTGGGCATGAAGAAAATCCGCGCGGCTTGTCGATCGGGCTCGCGCCCGTTCGTCGCTTCTGGGAGGAGTTACGACCATGAGCAAAGTTCGCGTCAACGCATTCACCATCTCGCTCGACGGCTACGGTGCCGGTCCGAATCAGACTTTGGAAAATCCCATGGGTGTCGGCGGCAGCGGCCTGCACACCTGGTTCGTCGGCACGAAGACTTTTCAGAACATGATTGGCGCGCCGGCCGAGGGTGCCCGCGAAGACATCGACGATGGCTTTGCCCTGCGCAGCTTCGTGAACGTTGGCGCCTGGATCATGGGTCGCAACATGTTTGCGCCGTCGCGCGGCGCTTGGCCGGACGATGACTGGAAGGGTTGGTGGGGCAGCAACCCGCCGTACCACGTGCCCGTCTTCGTGCTCACGCACCACGCGCGACCTTCGCTCACCATGGAGGGCGGGACCACGTTCCACTTCGTCACGGAGGGCATCCACGCCGCGCTCGCACGCGCAAAAGAGGCGGCCCAAGGCAAAGACATCCGCATCGGCGGCGGCACCTCCACCGTTCGCCAATACCTCAGCGCCGGCCTGATCGACGAGCTACACCTCGCCATATCGCCCATCCTTCTGGGCAAAGGCGAGCACCTGCTCACCGGCATCGACACCGCCAGCCTCGGCTACAAATGCACCGAACACGTCCCCACCGAGCGCGCCACGCACGTCGTCTTGAGCAAGTAGCAAAGCGAAGCGGCAACTCGTCAGGCGGCTACTTCCGTCGTCCGCCCGCCAGCCACTCTTCGGCGGTGGGCGCGCGGCGCGCCACCGAGTACGAGACCTGACCTTCGTTGTTGCCGAGATCTTCGTCGTTGAGGCCGACGCGAAGCGGGCCGGCGTGAGCGGCGACGAACTGCTGACCGACGCCGACGGCAACCCCTTCGATGCTCGGGCTCGTGCCGATCAGCGCGATCGCACAAGCGTGAGGCGCGGTCTTGAAGGGCCCAAGATTGTAGGAACGAGCCTCGCCGCCGGGATAGCCGGCGGGGGTGAGCGTGTCGTCGAACCAAGAGCCCACCGTGAACCTGCCGCTGGCCTGCACGTTGATGAGCTCTCCCGCCATGACGGGCCGCCCGAGCTCGACCGGCGCGTCGCTGGCGCGCCGCTGCACCACCACCGCCGGCGCATCCGTATACGGCGACAACACCACCTCCAAGCGTCGCACCGAGCCGCCCGACAGCACCATCAGCTTCGAGGCCGACCGATACCCCTCGATCAGCTTGGCCCTCGAAACCCGCATGCTGCCTACCAGCTCCGCGCCGAGCGCCCCATCGTCATCCAAAACATCCAACACGAGCCCATCGGCAGGCACCGCCGCCACCGGCACCACGAATTCGTAGCGGAGCGACTGACTCGCCACGTCCCGCTGCACCCACGACCCGTAAGCCGCATCGACCCCCACCCCCAGCCTCACCTGTAAATCCGGCTCTCGCGCGCTGCGCTCCCGCTGCGGCGCGGTCACCAACCCACAAAGCGTCGACACCGGCGCCAACGCCGGCACCAAAAACGCAGCCCCCGCCACCAACACCTTGCATCCCGCTCCCGGCTCCGTTCCCGACTCGTCGCCATCCCAAGCCGCCTGCGACCCCGGCCGCGTCGAAGAAACCTCCAGCGCGTCGACACGCAGGACGAGCGCGGCCGGTAAAGGCGGTGAGGGCGGGCTCGATGCGTGACCACCGCATGCAGCCGTGCCCATCGTCAGGAACACCGCGAAACTCCTGACGATGCCGAGGATGCGATTGAGCTCCATGGCACCCCAGGAGACCTCAAGAAGCCCAAGCGCGCAACCAGCGGCCAACACGCGCTCGGGCTTCATGACTCCCGCTTCCTTCCCCCCACCACCCGCACACACTCCAAGAGCCAAAACCGAAGGTCTCGACCTTCGCCGGAGACTCGAAGAGTCAAAACAGAAGGTCATGACCTTCGCCAATGATTGTTCGACCCAAAACCGAAGGTCACGACCTTGTTCCCGAGCGTTACCCACGAAATAGCCAACTTCGCGGCGAGGGCTCGATGCGATGATTCAGACGATTGGTGTCGACGGTGTGCGTTGCTGGTAAGGTGACGGCGAGAAATGCGAAGCAGGGACGGGAAGCGCTGGGCTTGGGAATGGGTGGTCACGGCTCTGGTATTGCTCTTCGCGCCGATGGCGCGGGCGGCGCCGGAGCTCACGCTCTCACCACCGACGCCGGTCGAAGTCTCGCCGGAGCTCGTACCAGTCGGCGCGTCGGCCTCCGACGTAGCCACGGATGGCAGCAAGTGGTTCGTCGTCTATGCCCCCTATCGAGATTTCGGCCAGGCGACGCCGGTGAGCATCGTCGGGCGGCTCGTCGATTTCGCCGGCGCGCCAATTGCCCTTCCTTTCCAGCTGCAGGCCAGTGCGGCCGCTGTGGTCCAGCTCAAAGTCGCCTTCGATGGCACTTCGTTCGTGGTCGTGTGGGAGGATAGGCAACGGCTTCCAGAGGGGAATGGCGACAGCTACTCGCTCAAGTGCCTGCGAGTGAGCCCCGACGGGACCACGGCTAGCGAGCCGACGCTGCTCGAGACACTTCCCGGCTACCTAACATTCGCAGTGTCAGGCGGCGAAACCGGGGCTTTCGTCGTTCGCGCCGCGAACAGTGGCGGTCGCACCTGGGTCGTGACCGACGGCGCCGTCGTCGAAGGGGACGCATTCGATGCCACGCTATTTACCACGCCCTTCGTGGGCTTCTCGGACGGCGTTTGGCTAGTCGCATCTAGCGAAGGCAACAGCAGCAGCCAATTCGTCCAATTCGGTGGCGATGGCAAGGTTGTACCTGACACGTCACAGGCGCTGGCCGCCTCCGCTCCGACCACCTTGCACAGCATTGCGCCCGCTGCAGACGGTTTCGTGATTGCGCGCGGGGTTGGTGAAACAATCGAGCTCGTCCGTGTCGGCTTCGATGGCACGCCGGTGCTCGACGCCCAAGCGATCGCGCCGCCGGATGTGGAGCTAGGCGCGCACTCACTCAATGCAACTGCCGACGGCTATGCCTTGGTCTATCAACTGAAGCCAACCCCCTGCTTCGGATGCAGCTTTTGGGGCATGGTCCAGCCGCTAACGTCGACGCTGCACCTAGCCACGGCGGAGCCCTTCGTGCTGCAGAATGGCATGTCCGGCATCGCCTCATCGGTTGCGGCTGGAGGAAGCAAGGTGCTGGTAACGTGGGCCGGCACCTACTCCGCTGTGCGAGCTGCTCTGCTGACATTGGGGCAGGAGATGGCGTTTGGGCCCGACGTGCCGGTCTCGGTGGCGCCTGCGGGCCAAGCGGTTCCTCGCGCCGCGCCCGGCAATGACGGCTGGTTGGTAGCCTGGGAAGAACGCCGAATCACGCAGGATGACACGCCACCCTTCATGGAGGCTGGTATTCGCGCCGTGCGCCTGGACGCTTTGGGCACTCCCACGAGCGACCCCATCACCGTCTCGAATGTCGTCGACCGAAGGCTCATCGACGTGTCGCGGGGCCCAGGCGGATGGCTCGTCACGGGCTACGACAACGCGCTCAGCTCGGTCGTCTACGTTTCCGATGCCATGGAAATGAAGGGCGTCGCCGCGCCAGTCTCGTGGGGCACGAACCCAAGCCAGCTGCGCGTCGTGGGCTCACCGGCGGGCTGGCTGGTGGTTTGGCAACAAGACTATCTTGGCGTGCTTTCGCTCGAAGCGGCGCGCATCGGACCTGCGGGCACCGTGGTGGACTCGGCGCGATTGGCAACAACGTCGAGCGAAACACTGGCGCTCGAAGCGGGATATCAAAACGGTGGATACAAGGTGCTGTGGCAAGACGGCAACGACATCTCATCCGTCACGGTGCCGACGAGCGGCCCTTATGCGACGCCGAGCAAAGAGACGTTCTTGACCGCGCATGGAGTCTCGCAGGACTTCAGCGTGGCGTTCGCTGACAACGCCTGGTGGGCGTGGTTGAGTTTCCCCGACAACTCGTTTCACACCTCGGGAGGCCAAGAGTTCAACCCTCCTGGTACCAGGTTGCTGCCTCTCGTTGCCGTTGACGGCGTTGCCCTGGCCGGCAGCTGGTCGGGCAACACGCTGTACCTCGCCTTAGCGGAGCCCGACGGTCCGCTCGCCAGCCAGTCGAATATCAGGGGTTGGGATTCGGGCGACCTATCGGAAGCAATGGGCAACCAAGTTCTCTTGGCCAGCGTCGAGACGGAGTGGTTCCTAGGCGCGCCAACGAAGCGCATTCAAACCCGTTTCATCACCGTGTCGGGCGGCCAGCCACCCGTCACGGGCATGGGTGGCATGGGTGGCGTCGAAAATGGCAGCGGCGGCGCTGGGAACGCCGCGGGCAGCGAAGCCGGCGCGCCCCAACTCCCCGACAGCGCGGGAGCCGGCGGCATCGCCAACGACGCAGGCGCCCCCAACCAGCCCCCAACCGGCGAAGCCGGAGCGCCGAACGCTGTGGCCGGTCAAGGTGGCCAGCAATCGCCAACCACCCCGGGCGGAGGCGGCCAGCAATCGCCAACCACCGATGGCGGAGCGGAGCAGCAATCGCCAACCACCGATGGTGGAGCGGCGACGGCCGCCAATGGAGGCGCCCCAATCGGCGGCGGTGACGTCGACCTCGTCAACCCCACCTCGCCACCCCGCACCGCACGAGGCTGCGGCTGCCGCACCACAGGCAACGCCAACGGCCCTCAGCAACTCGCCCCTTCCCTGCTGCTCCTACTCGCCATCGTCAAACGACGACGAGGGCGGGACGCTGAAAGACGCGGCGCTAAAGACGGAGAGGCAAGCGTCCCTGCGGACAACGCGTGGGCCTGAGGGGCGGCGTTGATGCCGATCACATGTATAGAGTTTTTCTTTACTTTTATGCCATCAATCGGCCGGACGTTGCACAAAACTAAAGCTATCCTTAACGTTCGGGCGTGCCGCCCCCCTCACGACCGCCCAACTGGGACCGGCTGTTCATGACGGCGTCGGCTCAAGAGGGCTTTTTCACGACCCAGCAAGCCAGTGAAGCCGGTTATTCGGCGCAGCTGCTGCGCCGCTTTCCCCGCGCCGCCCGCGGGCGCGCAGTGTCCTTCCGCTCAGGCTGTCGCCAACTCCTGTGACAGCGAGCCAAGGCCGAGCAAAACCCCAGTGAATGGCGACAAGTGCTGTTACATGTTTCCGGTTCCCTGCCTTTGAGCCTGGACTCAGTGATTTCAGGCTCTACGCCACCGCCGCCGCAAAAGCCGCAAACAAGTCGCCCGGCAACGCGCGCTCGAGCCGCCAAGTGATCGCCATCGGCAACTCCGACTCGTGCTTCACGTACGTCGCAGGCCCTAGGAAGTAGAAGGCGCGATCGGTGCTCTGCCGGCGCGCGAACAGCATGATTCTTGAGCCCTGCGCGGCGTGATTCTGGTACCGCAAGCCGGTTTCGCTGTCGGCGCGGGTGACCGATTGGCTTTCCCAGTGGATGAGGTCGCGGCTGATGGCGTAGTCGCGGTAGCGCGTGGTGGGGGAGAATTGGCCGCTGGTCTTGTCTAGAGTGAAGGCGAGGAGGTCGGCGGCGGCTTTGCTGGCCCAGTAGACGCCGGTTTGCCAGGGGGCGACTTTGGCGCCGTCGCCGATGCCGAAGGCGGCCAAAATCTCGATGCGCGTGTAGCGGCCATGGACGGCCAGCGGCACCGGGCTTGGGCCTGATAGGGCGGTGGTGACGTGCTCGACGCGCTCGGCGAGCGTGGCCATCAAAGCCAGGACTTCCCGCCGGATTTGCGGGTGATTCCAGAGCAGCTCGCAGCCTTCGCGGAGCGAGGCGGAGCTGGTCACGGCCTTGTCGACGAGCGAAGCGACGAGCATACGCAGCAAGCGCCGGTCGGCTTCCGACAGCGCGCTCGGATCGGGAACGGAGTCGCCGGCGAGTAGGGTTTGGTAGCCCTGGATGCGCGCGGGGTCGTCGACATGCAAGAGACGTCCACACGCTCGCCGCAGCTGCTCTTCCGCAGGACCGGACGGCAGTGTCGTGAGCCCGGCGTCCTGACACAGGTCCGACCAACTCTTGCTCCCGGCGTACACGTCCTCCAGCTCGAGCCCAGTCGCATCGAGGAACGACGGCAACGTGAAGTCAGCCTTCGAACGCGCGTGCAGCCGCAGCTCCTCGACCTTGGCAGCCCAGCGCGACGGTACTGCGTTCTTGATGCTCGCGAGCACGATCTGGCTGGCCACGCGGTCCAGCTCCATGTGACAGCCCGCCGGCAAGAAGGGGAACCCCTGCTCGACCTGCGCCGCGACGTCACTCCGGCTCCCGCCCAACAGCGCCCGCAGCTTGCGGTCGAAGCGAAACTCCGAATGGTGCACGCCCACGAAATCGAGCACCGTGCACACCGTCTTCGACGGGTGCCGCCGCAGCCCTCGGCCCAACTGCTGCAAAAACAGCGTCGGGCTCTCGGTCGGCCGAAGCATAAGCAGGGTATCCACGGCCGGCACATCGACCCCCTCGTTGAACAAGTCGACTGAGAAGACGACCTTCACCCGTCGCTCGGCGAGATCCAGCAGCGCTTGCCGCCGCTCCTGATCCCGCGTGTCGGACCAGATGGCCACGGCCGCAATGCCCGCTTCCTGGAACATGCGCGCCATGAATTGCGCGTGCTGGATGCTAACGCAGAAACCCAGCGCTCGCATCTTGCCCACCGAGTCCACGCGACGGGTCAGCTCTTGGATGACCAAGTGTGCCCAAGCGTTGTTGCCGGTCAGCAGATTGCTGAGCCCCTCGACATCATAACCGCGTCCCCGCCGCCAGGGCACCGCTCGCAGATCCAGCCCGTCGTGCACTCCATAGTATGCGAACGGCACCAGGCGGTGCTGATCGACCGCGTCCCACAGCCGCAGCTCCGCCGCGATGCGTCCCTCGAACCAATCGAGCACCGGCAAGGCGTCACTGCGTTCGGGCGTCGCCGTCAGTCCCAGCAACTCGACCGGCTGCAAGTGCTCCAGCAAGCGCCGATAGGTCGCCGCCCCGGCGTGGTGAAACTCATCCACGATCACGATGTCGAAATGGTCCGGCTCGAGGTGCTCCAAACCAGTCGCAGTCAAGCTCTGGATCGACGCAAAAACGTGCTCAAAACGCTGCGGGCGCGCGCGCCCCACCCACAGCTCACCAAAGGCATAGTCGCGCAGCGCGTGGCGAAACGTAGCCAGCGTCTGCGTCAGAATCTCTTCCCGATGGGCGACGAACAGCAGCCGCGCGCGAGGTAGCGACTCGCGCAAGCGCCCGTAGTCCAGGGCGGCCATCACCGTCTTGCCGGTGCCAGTGGCTGAGACCAACAAGTTTTTGTGGTGACCGAGCCGTCGTGCCAGCGCCACTTGCTCCAGCAATCGCTCTTGAAATGGCTCCGGCCGCAGCTCAATTGGGCTCATCACGACCGCGACCCGATGGCCCTCGGCATGGGCCATGGCCGCCCGAAACTGCTCCGGATCGTAGGCCAGAAAATCGCCGCTGTTCCAGTAGCTGTCGAAAACGGCCGCCACTTTGTCCACCACGCTCGGATTGCGCGCACGCGATGCACGCACATTCCACTCGAGACCGCTCACTTGCGCGGAGTGGGTCAAGTTCGACGAACCGATGTACGCGGTCGAAAACCCCGAGTGCCGATAGAAGTACCAAGCCTTGGCATGCAGCCGAGTACTGCCCTGGTCGTAAGAAACGCGCACGTCCGCGCCCAAATCTCGCAAATCGTTCAGCGCCTCTCCTTCGGTCGACCCCGTGTAAGTGGTAGTCAAAACCCGCAGCGCGCGCCCCGCCTGACAGTGGACGCGCAGCGCGTCGAGCAGCGGGCGAATGCCACTGCGACGAATGAACGCCATCACCACATCAATGCGATCGGCTGAATGCACCTCCGTCAGTACCTGACTGCCAACCCGCGGCTCCCCGGGCGCGTTCGTCAGCAGCGTCGTATCGAACAAAGGAATGAGCGGCTGCTCGATCGTCTCGTCGCTCCCATCAGGCAGCCGACCGAGCACGCTGCGCAGCACGTCACCCGCTTCCACAAGGCGCTCGCCCGAAAGCTCGCCCTTCTTGGTCGCCTCCACGACCTGGTCCACCAGCTGCCTCGCTAGCCGCGTCCCCACCTTCACCCGCTCCCGCTTATCGAGCGCTGCAATCGCCCGCTCGATCACGCGCCCCAAATGCAGCGCGATTCGGTCCGCCGCCTCCGCCTCATGCAACTCCGAACGCCTGGCCTGCAGCCGCCCATCCAGCGCTCCCAACTGCGCCTCCATCGCCTCCGTAACCAGCGTCTCGTACAGCCCCCGCTCACTCTGCGCCATCGTTCCACTCTACAGCAAGACTCCGCACCCTCGCAGGCGCTACACTCGCGCCCCCATGCCGCCCCTCCATGTCGTCGGCGCCGCCATCACGCGCGGCCACGAATGCCTGATCGCGCAACGCGGCCCCCACGGCAACCTGGCCGGCAAATGGGAGTTCCCCGGCGGCAAAGTCGAACCCGGCGAATCCCCCACGGCCGCCCTGGCCCGCGAAATCGCCGAAGAGCTCGGCCTCGAGATCCGCGTCGGGCAATTCCTTGCTAACGGCAACGCCACGGTGGGCACCCGGGTCATCTCGCTCGACGTCTATGCGGCCAGCATCGTGTCCGGCAGCGTCGCGCCGCGCGAGCACGCTCAGATCGCTTGGGTCAGCGCGGACGAGCTACCAAGCTACGACTGGGCGGAGGCCGACATCCCATGTCTGGCGCCGGTGGCCGCATGGCTGCGAACTTTGCAGGTCGACCGCGGAAGCTAAACCCTTACTCCTCCGCGTGCTCTTGCCGATACGCCTCTACCATCTCCGCCGAAACATCGGCCGCGAAACATAGGGGCGCCGCCCCGCCTTCACGGTTGTAGGCACTCCGCCTACCACACCGCGACCCATTGCGCGCCCGACTGTACGGACAGGGACAATTGCCGTCGTACGCAGCTATGGACTCGTCGATCAGCAGCTTCTTGACCTGAGCGTCGCTGAGCCGCTTCTTGGCCGCGGCCTTGTCGGCTAACCGATCCGCCGCGTACGCCTCGGCGCTGGAGGCTGCGCCGCCGATGCCAACCACCGCCAACAGCACCAAGAGCACCAGCGAAGGAACGCGCATCCTCCAAGGAGGCCACGGCACCTGCATCCTCAACAACATCCGATTGCGTTGCTCCACTTGGGACCCGAGGAGATAACTCGTACAAGCTCGCGCCCTCGCCCGGCCCAAACAACCTCCTAGTCCGTTCATGCGACCCCTCAAACAGCGCTAGCAGCACAAGTTTACAGCGTGCGAATCCTGAACGGAATGCCGTTCGGCACGAGCGCGAGGAACAGGAACGTGATCAGATCCCGCGTCGGAACTTCCGCCGTAAGATGACTGCTATCGCGGTGGTAAAATAGCGACGAGGCTCTCAAGCGGACGACACGGGCTACCCTCGCGTCATCCGCCAAAGTATCGCCACAATCCGCTTCACCAGGCGCATCGCGCCCTCTGCCTCCCCCGCCGTCACCAAGCGCCAGGCGACCGCCTGGCGTAGCGCATGCCGCGTCTCCCCTGCGCTCCCCGCCGCCGTAAAGAGCCGCGCCCGCCGGTTCCCCGGATCCGAGAAGGCCGCCTCCGCACAGTTGAGCCCAATCGAGCTCGCCGCGCGCCGTAGCTGATCTTCCAAAGCCTTATCCCTCTGCCGAATGCGCGGCATCAACGGAACCAACGCCTCCACCAACTGAATGCTGAGCTCTTCAACTTGAAACGCCATCGTGAAACTCCTCTCGCGGTTTCGGCCTCGCCTGCTTGCGAGCCATAACCAGCCATCAGCAGTTCGCGGAGCTGCGATCGAGGCTGACCGCGAAGCGGTCACCGGCGAAGCCGGCTGCGGCCTCGAACGCAGCTTCGCGAACTGATAAAATCAACCTCCCCCGAGCAAGCCACCCGTAAGTCGCCGTCCTCTCACCCGCCGCAGGCGCTCACGTCCACCCGGCCGCATGCCGGCTCTCCTTCACCGATTCGCGCCGAAGGCGCGTGCACGTCCTCGGCCGCAGGCCGTTCACGTTCACGTTCACGTTCACGTTCACGGCCACGTCTACGGTCACGGCCCCCGCTCGCGCCGAAGGCGCGGCGCTCACGAGCGTTTCGATTCCGCGCGGCTCCGTGTGGGCGGAGCAGGGGTACCGAGTGACGGCACGGTAGCCTTCTGCAAGGTTGGCTGCGTCTTGGCAGCCCCAAGCTTCAATGTGTCGGCAGGCAGGGAATTTCGGGGTATTCGGCCTGGAAGCAAAGGGCGTGATCGGCGCGGTCGTGTCCGTAGGAGAGATGCAACACGTGCGCTCCGCACGACTCGTCGTTGGAGTCGAACCAGCCGAGGCTGCGTTCCGCTCCGCCCGCGAACGAGACGACCTCGAGCCAGCTGCCGCCTCCGACGAACCTCGTTTCATGGCTCCAGGTCAAGACTTCGGAAACGTGGTCGCTGTCGAGATCCACGGCCCTGAAGCGCTCCCAATCTTTGCCGACTCGCGTTTGGAGCAGCTTCTTGCCTTCGATCAGGATTGCGAGATGCTCGACCGGCCTCGGGCTATCGCTGCCATCCGAGCCGCAGTGGCCCGCAAAGAAGGCGATGAGTGTTTGCTTGCGGCCGGGGTGAGTAAGGGCTCCGTCGAGCACGGCGTCGACCCTTCCGGGATCCTGCGCCGTCCCGATCGCGCGCGGATCCATCAGCGGGTTACCATCCTCGCGCGCGCAGCCGGGTGCGTTCAGGTACTGAGCGTACGCAGTCCGGAGGAGCGCTTGCTCGGTCCCGGACAAGCTCCTTGGCTTCTGTTCTAGGAAAGCCTGCGTATCGACGGTTCCGTCGAACAACCCTTTGCACTGTCGGCAAGCCTTGCTGCAGGTCTTTGCCTCCACCGGCGGATCCCCTTCGCGGGTCTCTTCCCACGTGAAGGGCGCTTCGCGCGGCTGAGCGTTGCCGGGAGCTCGTCCGCCGGCGCTTGGGGCCTTGCTCGGAACTGGCAGCGTCGGGACTGGATCGCCGGGAAACAGGGGTACGTCACCGACGACGGCAGGGGTCTCGTTGTCGCCAACGCGTTGGATGTTGCCGTAGCCGAGCTGCCCCCGACTGCCGTCTCCCCAACAGCGAACCTTACCCGTGTCGAGCAGCGCGCAGGTGTGAAAGCCTCCCGCCGCGATTTGCACGACCTTGCCGCCTACCGGCACGTCGCCGGCGGTCTCGGGTGCTTCGTCGTCGCCGATGGCAATGCCGTTCCCGTAGCCGAGGGCGCCATTTCCAGCCAGTCCCCAACAACGCACGCGCCCTTGCTCGAGCAACGCACAGGTGTGTGCGCGTCCCATCGCAATCTGCACGACGGGGGCGCCGACGCGGATGTCCTCGGCGACGGACGAGCCGTCGACCGCTCGCTTGTGCCCGTACCCGAGCTGCCCCGCTTCGTTGTCACCCCAGCAACGCACCGTACCACCAGCGAGCAGTGCGCAGGTGGGGCCGCCGGATGCGATTTGCATGACGGGCTTCCCCAGGCTCACAATCGGGTATTCGCCTGCAGGTCGCGCTTTCATGGCCTCGGCCGCATCGCTGTACGCGGTAGGTCCCTGGTCGTCGCCCCAACAACGAACGGTCCGATTATCGAACAGCGCGCACGTGCGGCGAGTGCCGGCTGCGACCTGAATCACCTTGCCACCCGCCGGGACATCTCCCAACTCCTTCGCGAGGGCCGTCGTCTCCCGACTGCCGTATCCGAGTTGGTTGTAGGAACCGTGTCCCCAGCACCGCACCGTGCCCGCCACCGTCAGTGCGCACGAGTGCTCGCTGCCCGAAGTGATCTCTGTCACCCTCTGTCCAAGCGCGGCTTCGCGGACTCGATTGGGAAGATCAAGCTTCCAACATCGCACTCGCCCGTCGTCGAGCACCGCGCAAGTGTCGTCGCCCCCCGCCGAAATCCGAAGCGCCTTCGCGCCGAGACTTTCTGGCACTGCCGCTGCGGCGGTCTCGTCCTTGCCGACGGGCGGGTCCTGCGGCGCGGTTGGCGTCTTGCGTTCCCCCCAACAGCGGATCTCACCGCTGCCGAGCAGTACGCACGTGTGAAACTCCCCGAGCGCCAAAGAGACGACGCGCCGGGCGTCCGCCGCTGGATCACCCTCCGGATGGGGCGCGGGACTTTGCAGGTTCGACGACGCCACGCCGAGCTGGCGTTTTCCTCGCGAGCCGTCGTTGCGACAGCCCGTACAGGCAGCCACAATCACGCCCAGAAGCAGCGGGAGCGCGACCCGAAGCACCACGCGAGCCCCACCCGGTGGCCCGACCTGAACAGCGCGCCGCATAGTCCGGTGAGTGTACGTCCCCGCCGCTCGAGCTCTCCCCTATTTTTCCCCTCGCTCCCCGAGGGTACCGAGTGACGGCACGGTAGCCTTCTGCGAGCTTGGCTGCGTCGCGGCAGCCCCGACTTTCCGGGTATGTTCTTTGCCGATGAAGACCAGGCCGGCGTCGTGGGACGATCTTCGGTTCTTGCTGGCCGTGCATCGCGACAAGAGCTTCTTCGCCGCGGGTAAATCGCTGGGAGTCGCCGCCTCGACGGTCGCTCGGCGGGTGGAGGCCATCGAACGGAGCCTGGGCCGTGTTCTGGTGCACCGGACCAACGACGGTACCCAGCTGGACAGCGACGCGCTCCGGCTGGTGGCGCTGGCCGAGGAGCTGGAGCTCGGTCTCGGCTCCCTCGTCCGTGACGGGCGGGACGCGGAGGTTTCCGGCACGGTGCGCGTTTCGCTGAGCGAGGGCTTCGTGCGGCCGCTCGTGCCCTTGCTTGCGCGCGTGCAAGCCAAGCACCCTGCCCTGCGCGTGGAGGTCATCTCCGAGTCGCGCATCGCAGATCTGGCGCGGGGAGAGGCCGACATCGGCATTCGCATCGTGCGCTCCGCTTCGGCGCCGATCGTTTCCAAGTTGTTGGGTCGCGCCAGCACCGGACTCTTCGCCTCACGCGAGTACGTGGAGCGGCGCCTGCCGAGCGCGAGGCTCTCCCGCGATGCTGCGAGCGCGCACGACTGGGTGGGTCTCGATGCCTCGCTCGAGCGCTTGCCGCAAGAGCAGTGGATGCGCGCATACGGCGCGAGTCGTTTCACCTTTCGTTCGAATTCGCTCATCGCCATCGAACAAGCGGTCGTGGCGGGCATGGGGATAGGCGTCCTCGGCGTCGTGCAGGCGACGTCCCTTTCCGGCCTGGTGAAGCTGGACAGCGAAACCACGCCGCCGCTGGTCGAGGTCTTCCTGGCGTTTCGCCGCGACGCCCGCAAGACGGCTCGCGTTCGCGTGGTCGCCAGGGAGATCGAAGCGGACGCCCGACGCCTGCTCAGGTAATCACGGGCATTTACGCGCTCATGGCGCGGAAATCTCGATCTCCGTATATGCACATCCAGGCAAATCAGATGTGCGCTTTTGCAAAGCCTTCTTCCTGGCCCCGAGCGGTTGCTTTCTGATACCAAAGGCTCGTGACTTGCGTCGGGCCGTTGGAGGCCGACGAGCCGCTAGGAGGCGGCGAGCATGCTCGAGAGCGCTCTCACCACCGTAGTCGCCGACAGGATCTGGAGCCTCGAACGGCCGGTGTGGTTCAGCGGGGCGCGACTGCGCACGCGCACCACCGTAGTGCGCCTCGACGACGGCAATTTGCTCCTCCACACCCCGGCGCCGCCGACCGATGCCTTGGCTCAACAACTACGCGCATTGGGTCCGGTGCGCTGGCTGGTCGTGCCGAACCGTTGGCATCATCTCGGAGCACCGGCGGCGGCAGCCCATTTCCCGGAAGCGACAATCGTGGGGCCACGCTCCGCGCTCGAGAGGAACCCGTCGCTCAGGCTCGATCTACGCCTCGACGACGGCAAATTCGGCGAGCAAGTTCCGGAGCTCGATCGGCTGCCTCTCGCTGGCGTGCCGTTCTGGGACGAAACGGTGTTCTACCATCGACCGACTCGAACCCTGCTTGGCGCGGACATCGTGTGCTCGGCGGGCGGCAACGACCACTTCTCGTGGCGGTTGGGCGCGCGGCTCACCGGCTGCTACGAACGAGTCCGCGTTCCTCCCGACGCGAGAAAAAAGCTAGAGGACAAGGCGGCGGCCGCGCGATCGTTGCGCGCGATGCTGCAGCTACCCGCCGAGCGGCTCATCATCGGGCACGGCGACATCATCGAGGAAGGATGGCGCGATCAGCTCGCGGGCGCGTGGAGACTGGAGGGAGTCGAGGTGTGAGAACCGCCCGCGGCGGGGGTTCACGGACTCAGGCCGAACGCCTGTGCACCTTTCGCGCCGAAGGCGCGGCACGTGCACGGACCCCGCCGTAGACGGTCACGGCTCACTTAGCAGCTCACGGGCAAGTGCCAGGAGTGCACTCGATCGATGCGCAGCGCGGGTCCGCCGTGTCGACACGGTAGGCGGTGGGCGCGCCGGCGCTGCCGTCGAGCGCGGGGCAGGTGCCGGTGGCGCCATCCGCGCCGGCCGTGACCGTGGCGACGACGGTGCCGGACGGATCGCTGTAGGTCCAGGTCGAGCCCACGTGGTTTGCCGTGTAACAAAGCGCACCGTTGAACTGGACGATCATGTCAGGGTCGGGGTGGCTGCCGTCGCGGTCGACATGGGACTCGAACCGATAGCCCGTGGCGGCTTCACACTCGACATAGTCGCTGGTTCCGGCCTGGTGCTCCTCGGTGCAGCTCTGCTTCGGGCGGCAGCTCGAGAACAGGGTCCAAAGGCACGGCGGCAGGCAATCCGGCGTTTGACCAGCGCTACCTCCCGCGCCGGCGCCCGGAGCACCTGCGACTCCGGCCCCGGAGCTTCCCGCCCCGCCCGCGCGACCCGCCGCGCCGCCAACGCCTGCCGCGCCAGCGGTCGCCTCTTGGCCCGCCGTGCCGCTCATCTCGCCCGGGCCGCCGCCGTTCGTCATGTCGTGCGGCTCAGCCTCGCCACAAGCGCCGAGAGCGAACAGGCTCAGGCCCAGCATTGTGAGCGCGCAGAACTTCGGAGCTGACAGCGACGTCTCCTCCATCCACATGGGAGGACGGTAGCTCGCGGGATCGCACGCGTCAAACTCGAGGCGCCGCTATCCTTTAGGGGCCCTTCGGCGCGCCGGTGACGCAGCGAGCGTAGCGTTCTTGCTCCGCATCGCAGGTGCCGTCCTTGACCGAAGCGAAGCCTTCGTCGTCGCCGCACTCCCAGCGTGAAACGGGCTGTCGAATGAAACAGCGGAACGCTACGCGAAGCTCGTCGGCGCACGGCGCGTCCTCGAGGGATTCGCGGCATTTCGCGATACAGCTGTCGGCGTGCGCACAATGCAGCTCCTCGGATTTTTTACAGAGGTCGCGGCATGGATCGACGCCCAAAGGCACTGCCGCAGCCGACGGCGCGACGGGTGCGAGCGGCGGTGCTGCGGACTCGGCGGAAGGGAGCACAGTGTTCGGCCCCCCAGACCTTGGGGCGTCGAGGACCACGGACTCGGTCGATGTGGCGGGCGCATCACCCGCCGCGGGCGCCCGCTGACACCCGAGACTGGCACACACTGCCGCCGCGAACCCCCAACCGCTCCAACTGCGTTTCAAACCCATGAGCACCTTGATGCGTTCGAGTTGTGGTCGCCTACTTCAAGCTGTAGGCGGTCAGCACTTGCGTGCGACCACTCTGATCCCACCGTACTAGGCCCACGCCCTTGCAGTAGGTCTTGTCGGCCGTCAGCTCGTCGCTGGCATCGCTCTTCCAACAATCGGGGAACGTGCCGGCCGGAGTCGTGACCGAGCCTTGCATTTTCCACGTGTAGTCGCCCACGCCGTCGGTGGTCCAAGTGCTTCCTTCTTGCACCGGAGTCGACAGAGCTTTGGCCCAAAAGCCGCCATTCCATTCGTAGACGCTGGCGTCCTCGGACGCGGTGTACACGGGCTGACTCGCGCACACGTCCGTGACGGCGAAGGCCTGCTTGTTCTGGTATGACTCGGGTCCAGTCGCGGTCACTACCTGCGTGCCGGCTTTGCAAAAGGAGCCTACGGCCGTGATCGTCACGTCGTACGTCCAGGAGTTACCGCTCGCGAGCGGGTAGAGGTCCGTTGCCTGCAATCCGGTGGGCGCTCCCGCAAGCCCTCCCGAGCCGCCTAGCGGTCCGCCCATTCCGCCACCCCCGCCTTGACCGCCGGAACCGTTGGGTGACGCGGGGTCGCTGCACGCGAGCGAGCTCAAGCAAAGGGCGACGACTGCGAGCAGTCCGCTTCGTCCCATGCTGACCGCTCTAGATGGATTTGCTGGCTGCGCTTCGAACATGCGGGTCGGGGTCCTTCTGCGCTGCCTCCTGCAATGCGGCGCGGAGCTCAGGGTAATCCCGCGCCCACCGAACGGCCAGCTCCACGGCACGCTGGCGAACATTGGGCGTGGTTCCCGAAGCCATCACCGCAATCAACGCGGGAACGAGAACCGCCGAGGCACCGCGCGTGCGCATCGCCCCGATGATGGCGAGCGCGACGTGGGCGTCGGACTCCGCGGTGAGTTGTTTGGCGAGAAGCGGATCCACCTCGCTCAGTTGCATGTGGCGCAGCGCCTCGGCCGCTGCCGCGCGCTCGTCGCCAGTGGCTCGTTCGTCGAAGAACGGCACTACGATTGGGAACAGTGTTGGATCCCCCGAGTTCGAGATGGCGCGAAGCACGTCGGCTCGCACCGTCGGCGACTTGGCCGCGGCAAGCTGCGCGGTGAAAACCGGCCGTAGCGCGTCGGCTTCCTCGATTCGGCCCGCCTCGCGCAACCGCCGGCTGAGCGAACCCAGGCTCATGCGCGCCTGCGCCGCGAGGCCTGGCTCGGATAGGACGGCCAGGATGGCAGGAGCGACCTCGCGCTCGGGGCGAGCGTTCCGGCCGACGTCTATCAGCGCTCCGTTACGAAGGGCGAGCGGCATTTTCGGATCGCCGATGATCGCGAGCAAAGCCGCCTGAGCGGCCGGAGTCCTCGCGGCGCCGAGCGCGCTCACGATCAAGTCGGCGGCGGGGCTCTGGGCACGGAGCCTGGCCATCGCCAACTCGATGGTCTGCGGTTGCGAGCGCAAAAAGGCGACGAGCGCGCTGAAGGCCGTCGCGTGCTCCTCGCTGGGCGCCGCGTCTTTGTCCTGCGTTGACTGCTCCTTGGCCTTTTTCGCGCTTTGCTTCTCGCGAGCGCGCTCCTCGAGCAGAGCAACCACTCCTTGGAAAGTTTTGCCCTCCGTTCGTAATCCGTCGAACGACGCCTCAGCGGATTCGCGCGGGCTCGGAGCCGGATGATCGGGCGCAGCGTGGTTCGCTCGCGTGATGAATTTCGCTTCGTCGAAGGGCTTCAGGCTCGGATCGTTCGCAACCGGGCGTTGTTCGAGCACGACTCGGTTCGTGATGGTCAGCGTCGAGTTCGCCTGAAATTTCATGACGACGGTCTCGTTACTGGCGCTGCGCTGGAGCAGACCATCAACGAGCGTGAAGCGCGTTTCGGCGCTCTGGATTTGCGGGAGCATTTCGGCGGGAGGCGCTTTGCCCCCCTGAGTGTCGAGCAACCCGACGTAGCTCCCTTTGGTCCGAACGACGGCTCCCGTCGTCGGTTCCCGTTGGTATGCCGCGCGGTAGCGCCCTGCGCTATCGAACTCCTCGGCCGCCCATTTGGCAGCCGCGGGCTTGGGCTCGGACAGCTGAAGCGCGACGAAAATCGTTCGCCACGTGCTGACGCTCACCCCCGACAGCCGTGATGCAAACCAGCTGTCCGTGACGCGTCCCCCCGCAAGCACGAACACCACCGGATCCTCGAGCTCCTCGGAGATCTTTTTCGCCTCCGCATCGGCTTGGCCGCCGAGCGTCATCGCGGGTTGGGTGAGCTTGCCGAGGACTCGCACCCCGTCCGGCACTTGGGAGAGCACCCGTAGCTCGAGGCTCGCCTGGAGCGCCAAGTCGAAGGCCGCGTTCCCCGAGGGCAGACTGGCTTTGCTGTCGAGCGTGACCGCGAAGGCGTAACGCGGCTGCTTGGCCCACTCCGGTCCGACGCGCCCGGGGGCGGCCTCGGCCGGAGTATCTGCTTGTGCGCGGTGACACCCCGGCTGGCCCGCCGCGAGGGCGAGCACGAGGAGCGTACTTTTGACTCGGTGCTTCAGTGGGGTCCCTCGCAGTGAACGCCGTCGCAGTCCCCGGACGTTTGCCCCGTGGGAATGAAGCACGCCCAATCCCCCGAGCATTCATCGTTCTCGCTGCAATCGCTGCCGCACGGAGGAATCAGGCCTTGGCAGGTGTGCGTGACACCGCTGCACTGAACCTGGCCCGGGTCTCCGCAGCAGTCGCTGTCCACCCTGCAGGCTTGACCTTTGTGCAAGCATAGGATGCAGCGGTTGTTGTTGGTGACCGGGTCCGAGAAGCACTTGGGCGTGTTCGGGCAGCAGTCGTCGTTGCGCAAGCAGACACGCGTCTGGGTGGGGTCGTCACCGTTGATGCAGTCGCACTCGCTGTCGTAGAAGAATTTCTCGACGACGTTCTTGTCCACGGCAACGCTGCCTGGCGTTGCGGCTCCGACAGCGAGGGGCACGAGCTGTGGGAAGGGTGTCGGCATGCGCAGCTGGGCCCACGGGAACGACCCGGTCGAAGCATTGGTGGACCCCTCGTAGGTGATGAGGTCGAAATCGCAGCCCGGTACCTTGTCGTCGAGGGGGCCGGCGCAGAGGCCCGTGAAGTTGAAGAGAACCTTCCGCCACGACTTGCTGAAGAACAGCACGGAGATCTTCAGCTTGCCGGAGATCGAGCCGTGCAGGACATCGCGGACCTTCACGCCCAAGCCCGCCTTGAAGCGCAGGTCGGCCACGAAGCGCTTGGCGGGAATCAAATTGACCCCCGTCGAGAAGTCACCGATGTCGACCGGCACCGGGCGGCTATCTACCTCCGCCCCGAGGCCCACGCCCGCACCGGCATAGGCCGGCAGGTAGACGGTGCCGAGCGTGAGGTCGGCGGCCATGCCGATCTTGACCTTGAAACCCGGGACGCCGAAGCCGACGCCAGCAAAGAGACCGAGGCCGGCGCCCGCGTAGGGCCTGCCCTCCACGCCGGCGTACGCCACTTGCTGTGCCGGCATGTCTCCCTCGCTGTGCAAGATGGCGTTCACCACCGGTCCGGCATTGAGCCCGACCTTGGCGTCGACGTGCGCGCCGTAGGTGGCCGTCGCGTCGACGTCGAGGAACACCGGGATCGGCCCGATGAAGAACTGAGCCGAGACGATGGGAATGACTTCCGTCTTGTCGTAGGCGATGAGCGGGAAGGTCTGCTCGATGCTCGCGGCTTGGGCCGCGGCTTCCAGATCCGCGGCGACCTCGCTGAGGCCCTTGATGCCGGTTTGACCGAAGCCGAGCAGGGTGCGGCGGTAGTACTCGGCGAAGCGATTGATCGTAGCTTCGGGGCTTTCCGTCGTACCGGTGTTGGGGCAGTTGCCGGCCGGGAAGCCACGCGGCGGAGTCGCCCCGACGAGGTCGCGGCAGATGTCCGCCTTCAAGTTGTTGGTGAAGGTCGAGGCCTGACCGACGACGTCGTCCTTGACTCCGTTCTTGTATTGCTTCAACAGCTCGAGAGCGTCGCGCAGGGCCTTCTTCGCTCGATTGCCAGCGTTTTCGAAGTCGGCATAGGCCTTGGTGCAGGTTGCCTGTGCGGCCTCCGATGGGAACTTGACGGGGAAGTCCGCCTTGACGCCGGCGAGCGCGATGAAGTCGGCGCCCATGATGTCGGCGCGTTGCTCGCTGTTGTAGATGCCGCACTGGTTGGCATCGAGCTCGAACAAGACGTCTAGCAAATGGATGTCGGGAACGCCCGGAATCGCGTGGACTTGCACTTCCGCGAACACGCCGGCCGCGGCCGAGACGTCCAGCTTGGGCAGGCCGAAGGCGCCGATGTCCGCGCTGTGCGTGAGCTCGAACTTCGGCTGAAACACGAAGGAGACTGCGCTTCCACCCGTATCGCCGCCCTTGTTGGGCGCCACCGGATCACGCGCGGGCGGGTGGTCCGGCATGGTGAGGGTGCACCAGGGGTGCGCGTGGCCCTTGCCCACGCACGACCCTCCGCAAGGATTGTCGTCGGCCGGATAGGGGTCGGCGGGCGCCACGGCACCGGGACCGAATTCAGCCAGAGGATTGAACGGAGTCTCCGAAAGATCGCCACCGCCGCCGGTGAGCGAAACCACGGTGTTCGTCGTCCCCTCTTCGCACAGATCGACCGACACGCAGGGGTCGGGGAACGGCGGGGGCGCGTCGCAGCCCTGAACGGGGATTACGCACAGGCGCGGAGCGGTGGGGCCTCCGCCTGGATACTCGCGACTGCACAACGACTGCAGGTTTGCCGGGCAATCCGCCGACGAGTCGCAAGCGATGTTCCCCGGGGCGATCGTGTTCACCCCGCAGTTCGTCATCAAGCTGTCTTGCGGGAAGTCGTCGGCGTCGTTGCAAACGGAGCCGGCCGGGGGCGGCGCGGCGGGCCCACTGCAAGAGCTCAAGCAGGCCGGCGAGTTGGTGTCCTGGCACTGCTTTTGGCAGACACTGAACGCGTCCAGCACCGCGCCCTCGTCGAGGCCACCGAACGCGTCGGCCTCCGAAACGCAGTCCGGGCCGACGGGGTCGGGGTTGCAGTTGATGCCTAGCAGCTCGCACGAAGGCGTGATCCCGGGCCACGGAATGTCCGTCGTGCGATCGAGGCTCAGCTCGCAGACATAGCCGGCGAGGGTGTTGCACGCGGCCGCGGACCAGGTGGCCGCGCTCTCCAGCCGGGCGCAGGAAGCGGTGCCGTTCGGAGGCGCGCCGCCGCTCCACGCGCTGTAGCGAGCGAAGTAGCGCTTGCCGCTGGCGCCGCCGCTCCAGAACTGGTCGCCCGTGTCGTCGGTGAAGCCGTTCCAGAACCACTCACCGTCGGTCGTGCGAGCATTCGCGCCCGTCCAGCTCGGTGATCCGGCCAGGTTCTTGGCTACGAACGCGTTCTCGACGTCGCTGTCGATCTGGACGAGCTTGCTGCCGTCGATCGCTCCGCAGATGGTGCGGGCTTGATCCCAGCTCACCTGGTTGTTGCAGAGCCAGTAGTAGTGCCCGCTTTCCTTGAGGAAGCGAAGCTTGCAGCTCGGGTCGGGCTTGCAGGAGCTCGCGTCGCCGCAGACGCCGTTGTTGCAGACTTGCGCGCCACGGCATGGTGAGTCCGCGCAGACGGTCCCGTTTGCGGCGTGAGACGGATCCGACGGGCAACCGCAGGTGCCCTTGATTTGGGTGCTGGCGTCGAGGGGGCACTCGTCGATGCAGTCGGAGGCACCGTCGAGGTCGGTATCCACGTCCGAGTGACCGCAGCCGCAGATGCCCGGCGTGACCTTGCTCGCGTCTTTGTTGCAAATGTCGATGCAGTCCGACGCGCCGTCGCCGTCGCTGTCGCCGCGCGGGCACAAGAAGTCGAAGTTGAAGGGCTGATGACGAACGGTATGGACGCCGGACGCTACCTCGATCGCTTTGCCGTAGAACGAGCCAAGGTGCGACCCCGATTGCGTCGGGCGTTCGAGCTGAATCGTAGCGTTGGGCGCGACGAGCGTGCCGTCGAAGGCAGACTGCACGAACGCGTTGGACGTTCCCGAGTAGCCGACCAGCAAGCGTGCGACCGGCCCACCGTTCTCGACGAGCTTGCCCTTGGAGACGAAGCTGTCCCGAACGTAGATGATGATCGGGCCGTTCGTCTTGTTTAGCCAGAGCTCGGACAGGGGCTCCGTGTTGAACGAGGTGAAGAAATACGTGCCGCTCGACAGGAAAATGCGATTGCGGTCTTGGATGTTGAACTTGGCGTACGACCCCGGCGGAAGCACGTGGTCGATCACGGTCGGTACGCTGAAATACTCGACGTTGCCCGAGTTGGTCGTGGGCTCGGTGACGGACCAGCTCATTGCCACCGGCGTGATGGTTTGGCCCGGGAACTCACCGCCACGGACCACGGGTGCGTCGACCCCGGTGCCCTGCTTGCCGATGGTACCGCGAGTCCGAATGAAGCCGCCGACCAAGGAACGGGCGTCGAGCTGCACGTTCGGCACGCTGTAGACGTTGCCGAAAGCGCGCGCCTGACCCTGAAGGTACGTCTGGGTCGCGGAGCCGAAGCTGGCGAGCGCCGGCGTCTTACCGTCGACGCCGATGGTCGCCTGCGAGAAGAACGAGAGGTGGTCCGTCGCCGACATGAACGTGTTGTCGAGCGTCACGCCGCTGGGGCGCAGGATCGTGAATTGGCGTGTCGGCCCGGGACCAGTTCCGCCGGTGCCTGCCGAGCCGCCGGTTCCCGCGCCACCACCCGTGCCACCCGTGCCACCTGTGCCACCCGCCCCACCTGTGCCACCACCACCACCCGGCGCAGCCAGGACGATGTTGTCGACGAGGTAGGGGGTCGACAACGTCTGCGCGTTGACGACCACCTTGATGATTAGATCGTTATAGGTGCCGTCGAGGATTGCTTCGAGACTGGCGGGGATCGGAAACGAAACCGTCTGGAAAGAGCCTGCCGGCAACGCATGGAGATCCTTACTGCCTAGCTCGGACCAGTAGATCCCCTTCGACGGCACGATGATGATCGCGCGGGCCTCGCCCCAAACCGGCACCGAAGGCATCCGGATGTCGAACTTGAGTGTGTTGTTGACGTTTCCGAGCGAGCTCAACGGCACGCTCGTGAGCTCCGTCCAACCATTGGGACGGATACCTAGCGAGAAGCTACCTTGGCTGTGCGTGGTGGACGACGAGAGCGTCCCCGCGCTCGTGCGCCAGTCGGTGGTGGGCGCCTCGAATCCGAGAACTGCCCCTTGCGCGACGGTGATCGCCTCGGCCCTCGTGCCGACGGACTCTTCGGTTCCCTCGGGTACCGCGCCGCAGGCAGCGAGTAGTGAACCCGCGAGAAACCCCGCCCAAAGTGTCTTGATCCCGCGCATATTCGACCTCCCGATCTGACGACCACGTCACGATGACTGGCGCGCTCTGACAGAGCGCGAGCCGATAGCCACCGCCCGCAGGCTTTAACTACATCTTGTCGCATGGGGTGACAAGAAAAATCAGCGTCGACACGCGTGACAGGTTTGTGCGCCGCGGACGCGGCGAGTCGGTCGCCGTTGTCGCGCACGGCACTCGAGAAAATCTGATAGCGTTGGTCGTCGATGATGAAGTTCGCGGCGGTTTGTTTCGTCTTCGTGCTCGCGGAGACCGCATGCAGCAGCAACGACGACGCGAGTGGCGGGACGGGCGGCACCGCAACCGCGCACAGCGGCTCGTCGAGCACTGGCGGCGTCAGCGGCAGCACCGCAGGTGTGGCTACTGGCGGCGTCAGCGGCAGCACCGCGGGTGTGGCTACTGGTGGCGCGAGCGGAGGCCAGGCAGGCGGCGCGGGCGGTTCGAGCCATGCGGGAGCCAGCTCAGCGGGTGGGGCTTCCGGCAGCGGGGGCGCGCGTAGCGTTCCTGTCGCGACGGGAGCCATGGGCGTTGCCCCCATCCACTGCAGCACGAGCGCCGGCGATTGCACCGGGCAGGCGTGCTGTCGCAATCCGCTCTCGTACTCGTGTGTTGCCGCGTTTACCGATTGTGAATGCAGCGTCATGGGCAGTTGCACTGCCATCGCGTGCGAAAAGAACGCGGATTGTGCCTCGGGCACGAAATGTTGCGCGCTCCGCAATACCCTGACGTCTCCCGGCTACGTCGCGAGCTCGTGCAAAGCCGAGTGCGATTCGAACGAGCGCCAAGTGTGCACCTCGGACGCCGACTGCGCCCAGGGCGAGGGCTGCGAAACGACCTCCGTCACGTTCAAGATCTGCTTCTGATCGAGAGGGCCGGTCCACGACGGCTTGGTTCGCTCGGATACGAAGGAAGTGACAACGAAAGACGGCGGGGTGCCTTTCGTTGTCGCGCGACAAGACTCAACGACGCCATCAACGCGAACAGCGAGCCCTGGGGCGCATATCGATCGCGTGGTAGGAGAGCACGATGACGACGCGACACCACGGCTCGTGCCTTTGTGGGGCGGTGCGCTTCGAGGTGGAGGGCAGCTTCGAGCGCTTCTTTCTTTGCCACTGCTCGTTCTGTCGCAAGGACACCGGTTCGGCCCACGCCGCCAATCTGTTTTCGACCAGCGCGCAGCTCAGCTGGCTCTCGGGAGAAGACCAGGTAACGACGTACAAGCTGCCGTCCACTCGGCACGCGAAAAGCTTCTGCAAGACCTGCGGCTCGGCGCTGCCGCGGCTGCACGCAGGGTCCACAGCGTTGATCGTGCCCGCGGGCAGCCTGGAAAGCCCCGTCGCGATGCGACCGAATGCGCACATCTTCGTCGCGAGCCGCGCGGACTGGGACCACGATCTCGAGACGGCACCGACGTTCGATCGACTGCCTGCGTAGCAATCCGGCCTGGGTCCTTGCTCGGGACGCGGGCGACGTGAGCCGCCTGCGGTCAGGCCATTTCAAGGAGCGCCAGTGCCTCAAAAATCGATCACCGGCAGGCGCGCCAGGCCCAAGTCGTAGCGAGACGCGACGTACAGGTAGCGATCGTCCAGCTCGAGCGTGTCGACGCCGAGGGGCATCGGGTAGTCGACGACGATTTTCGGATTGGCGAGCGACAGCGTGCGCAAACCAGCCGGTTCGCCATGCGACGCGAGGTACACGTGCGCGCGCGCGTCGATGGCAAAGTCGTGGATGTCCGCCGTGCGCAGCAAGACCTCGCTCTTGCCGTCGAACCCGTGCTCGCGCAGCTCTTGGGGCAGAACATCGGCGTCCGAGGCCTCCGAGTCGACGTCAATCAACACGTAAGCAGCGTTCACGGTAGCTCGAAGTCGGGTCGGGGTACCGGTACCGCTCGCAACTGGCTGCCAAGCCGTGGTGGTGGCGTCCGTGTCCAGCCGATAGATCGCGTACTGGCGGGGTGACGCTTCGGGATCGGAGGCCAGAAGCACGAGAGCATGCCCATTCGACGCGAGCTCGAGCGATGAGCTGGCGGGCTTGACCGCCGCCGGCAGCGAAACCGAACGCGGGGTTGGCGAGCCTTCTTCGCGAGCCACGAGCCCATCCGGGCCCACCGCGTACAACCACGACCCGATCAATGTCATGGACGTGGCCTTCAATGGGTCGTCTGTGAGCACGTTCGCGTCGTCGACTCGCCACACGGACGCGGTGTCCTCGTGAAACAGGTAAAGATCCGACACGCCCACGAGCACGCGATCGGGCCGTTGATTGAGCAACAACAGCGTATCGGTCGCTTCTTCGACCTTGTCGAAACGGATCAAGTGGCGGAGGAGCAGGTCGTCCGGATCTACCAGCGCGTAGACGGCGGTGTCCGTCACCGTGATTCCGGCGCGGTCCATGCCGTTGACGCTGGGCGCCAAAACTTCGAGATCATGGCATTGGCCCGCCGAGCAGAAGCCGGAGCAACGAACGTTACAAGCGCCGCAGTGATGGAGGTCGCTATCGAGGTTCGTTTCGCAGCTCGTGAGCGTCGACTCGTCACAATCGGCGAACGGCGCGCGACAAGTTGCGGTGGCGTCTGGCTCTCCGCCTTCTCCGCCCTCCCCGCCTTCTCCGCCCTCCCCGGCAACCCCGCCATTCCCGGGCTGCCCAGCTTCGGCGGGGTCGGTGCTAGCTCGGCCGCCCGTGCCCCCCGTCATCGTCGAAGGCTCGTCACTGGGCGCCCCGCCTTGCGCGACCTCATCGCAGATCTGATCGTAGCAGGCCGTGAACTGATGGCAGCCCACGCTATCGATGCAAGAAAGCGCGAGCACGGTAACGAGCGCCGCCGCCCGAAGCGCGTCACGGGCGCGGGCGAAGCACTGGATCATCAACGTAGGTTCCATCGCTAATCTGGAGCGCCGAATGCAAATCGTCGGCCACCGCGTAAAAGGTGGTTCGCTCGTCGGCGTCGGTGCATTCCAAGAAGGGTGCCGCGCCTGGCAACAGGTCCTTCACGAGCAAGTAGCAAGGCAGGGGCTCCGGGAACAGCGGCTGGCGTTCCGCCGGTTTGCTCAATTGGGACAGCCAGACCTGTGAGCCTTCGTCTAGTTGCTCGATCGAGAGCGCTTGCTCGCCATCGCTCGAAAACCAGTCGGGCGTCGTACCACCCAGCGCCACCGGGTCGTCCGCGGCGGCGAGATCGAGCAGGAAATCATGGCGCTCGAGGTCTTCATCGAAATAGGTCCAACGCACCTTGCTGCTCTGCGCCACCCAGGACACCTCGAAGGCGTTGTCGTCGCCGGCCAGCTCGGGCGCGATCGGCAAGACACGGTCGGCCGGCTCCGCGGTCAAGTCGAGCACGTGAAAGGTGCCCGCCGCATCGTTCTGCCAGCTTTGGTAGAGCAAGCGAGCGCCAGCGGGTTGCCACGCGACGTCGCGGGCGCTGGTCGACACCTGCTGCAACAGGCGGGGCTCGTCATCCTTCTCGAAGCGCCACACACTTCGCACCACGGGCTCGGAGTCGCTGTCGGCCAAGGCCAAGTCGTCGCCATTTGGCGACCAATCGGCGCCGAAGCCCGACGGCGCAGGCTGCAGCGACCGAGGCGTCGCCCCTGCGGCGCAGGCGGCGACGTAGTCGGTGGTGCCGTCCGACAGCAACAGCCAGCGGCCCCCAGGAGAAACCGACACGACCGTCTGCTCGAGCTGGGTCGGCACCTCATCGAGCGCTGGCGCGATGGTTGCGACGCCATCCTGATTGTAGACGAGCGACCCATCGGCGCAGAACGCAAGGTCGGTCAAGCTCGCACCCTCTTCGCCGACGCGCTCGGTCGTCGCGCGGCCGTCCGCGAAATCGACGACGAACACGCCGGCCGTCTGTTGAATCAGAAGGCGTCGAGAGTTGGGGGACCACAACGTCGACGAAAAGTCGTCCTTGACTGGGATGTTGGGGATGCGCATCGCGGTGAGCGGCGCGGGCAGGCTCAGATCGACCCAGTAGAAGCGCTGCGAAAAGTCGCTCAAGAAGTCGGCGGCGGTGAGGTAGAACGTGAGGGCTTGGCCGTTGGGGGCCCACGACGGGCGCCAGGGCATGACGAACTTGCCTTCTTCGGCGCCGGCCGACCAATCGAGCCGCACTGGCTCCGGCAGCGCCGGGGACAGCGGCACGACCACCAAGCTTGCCCCGCCATCGATGTCGTTTCCAATGTAAGCCACCATGCCGAGATCAATTGGGTAGCTACAGATCGCGCCCTCCGGCCCGTCGTTGCAAACGCTGGCGGCGGGGCAAATTTGCGTTCGTTCGGCGCACGCCTCGAGACCGGGCTGCCCGCCCTCGCCTGCGCCTCCGAGACCGCCGCTGCCCGGCTCGGCATCACCACCCGACGCCGTGTCGTGCGGCACGGGCAGGTCGGGCTGTCCTGCGCTCTCGCCGCCCGAGCCACCTTCAGCAGACTCCGTGGACAAACAGCCTAGCGACTCACACACCGTGAGCTGACCGCGACAGCCCGCATCGATAGCAGCGAGCACGAGTAACAGAACGCTCCACCTCCGAACGCGCATCAATGGCAGGTCCTCGCTATCGCCGTTTGGGTGGTCGAGCAAGTCGGCACGGATCGGGCCCGGAGCATCCGTGCCCCAAAGCACGCTGCATGCCAGCTAGATGCGTGGCGAGAATGCGCCTACGTCAGCCCCGCGGTTGTCCGGACGTCGATTTCATGCGCCGGGCGTTGTCCGGAGCAGCGTCGACACTCCCGGAGTCAAATGCTACTCGTCCCCGCGAACGTGGAGGTCGATTGAGTTCACGTGACGAGCCCAACACGACGCTCAGCTTGGCTGACGGCGAGCGAACGAATCGGCGTAGCTTGCCGTTGGGCGTCCGCTGGCTGACCGGGAAGCCAGAGGAAGTCGACCTGTTGGTGGGCACGACGCTCGTGATTGGACGGGCCGCTGAGGCCGATCTTCGCGTGGATTCAGGCGGTGTTTCGCGGCGCCATGCCGAGCTCGAACGGCAGGGGCCGCTGTTCGCGATTCGCGACCTGGACAGTCGCAACGGCACCTTTCTCAACGGTCGTCGCATCGCGCACGCCGCGCTGTCGGAGTCCGACGTGCTGCGCGTGGGCGACGCGCTCGGCGTCGTGGAACGAGTCGATCCTGAGCAGTCGAACCGGCCGACCGAGTTGGGAGGGGCGCTCTTCGGCCCGAGTCTTTGGAGTCTGCTCGAGCAGCTCAAACGAGCAGCTCGTAGTGACTTGCCCATCGTCGTACTGGGCGAAACGGGGGTCGGCAAAGAGTGCGTCGCCCGTGCGATCCATCTGTTGAGCGAGCGCGCAGGTGCTTTTCACGCGGTCAATTGCGCGGCCTTGCCGAGCGGCTTGGCCGAGGCAGAGCTGTTCGGCTATCGGAAGGGGGCTTTCACCGGCGCGGACCAAGCGGCCTTGGGTCACCTGCGCGCCGCCCAAGGTGGCACCCTCTTGCTCGACGAGCTGGCGGAGCTGCCGCTGCCCGTTCAGGCCAAGCTCCTGCGAGTCTTACAAGAACGTCAGGTCACTCCGCTGGGTGAGACCACGGCCACGAAGCTGGACGTGCGGCTCTTGTCCGCGTGCCAAACCGGTTTGGAGCAGCTGGTACAAGACAAGCGCCTACGCCAAGACTTGGCCGCGAGGCTGAACGGTATGTGCTTGACGATACCGCCACTGCGCGAACGGCGCGCAGATGTCGGCTTTTTGTTCGGCTATTTCTTGCGGCAGGCGGCCGGTGGCCGGCCACCCGCGGTCGATGTGCGGCTGTTGGAGCGCTTGCTGGTCTTCGGTTGGCCCGACAACGTGCGGCAACTGGAGCTATTGACCCGCCAGCTGGCGGTGATGCACGGCCACGAGCCACTCCTCACGCAATACATGCTGCCCGTGAGCTTCGGCCGCAGCGAACAGGAGCCGGTTGCAGCTCCAGGTCCTCGAGTCGTAGCCGCGGACCGCAACGAGCACGACCTTCGAACGCTGGAGCAGGCGCTCAGCGAAAATGACGGTAACCTTTCGCGTGCGGCGGCCCAGGCGGGTATTTCGCGGCAGCGCGCGTACCGCTTGCTTTCGAGCCGCACGGTCGACCCCGTGGCGGAGCCACCTCGAGCCGAGGACGATGCAGAACGCGCGCCTCGCCTCTGAGCCCGAACCGCTGAGGCGGAGCGACGGCGGTGCGGATGATTTCACCGGAACCAGCGACGGTCGCTATCGGGTGTTGGGATTTTTGGGCGCGGGCGGCATGGGCAGCGTCTTCGAGGTCGAGCACACGAGGCTCCGCCGAAGCTTTGCCCTCAAGCTGCTGCGCGCCGACTTGGCCAAAAACGAGCTAGTAAGCCAGCGCTTCGAACGCGAGGCGCAGGCCTTGGCGTCGCTCGAAAGCGACTACATCGTCAGCATCGTCGACTCAGGGGTGTTGAATGACGCTCGCCCGTACTTCGTGATGGAGCGGCTACGCGGTGAAGATCTGCGTCAACTATTGCGCAGCTTGCCGCTGCTACCGGTAGCGCGCGCCGTCAACTTGGCTATCGACGTATGCCTGGGTCTACACGTCACGCACGCTCACGGGCTCGTCCACCGCGACCTGAAGCCCGAAAACCTGTTCGTGACGGCTGTCGATGGCGGTCGTGAGCGCTGCACGCTGCTCGACTTCGGGGTAGCCAAGCTGGCCGACACCGACCAGACCCAGCCCGGTGCGTTGATTGGAACGGCGC
>Ga0068855_100000162_pt1 | contig 85736 bp, 62 predicted proteins | sample KBSCornC52_FD_66592 | JGI IMG/M metagenome (GOLD analysis project Ga0068855, IMG submission 66592) | Corn rhizosphere microbial communities from Kellogg Biological Station, Michigan, USA - KBS Corn C5-2 | ecosystem: Host-associated > Plants > Roots > Rhizosphere > Soil ...
CCTGCTGGCGCTTCCTGAGGGGTTATGGCTACCAGGGAAGCGCCAGCAGGGATGGTTGGAGCCGCGATATAGCGGAAATGAATATCGGGGCCGATTTTAAAGAGGCGCTTACGGAACCCGGCGCATGGCACATCGGCGCAACGGGTTTTGGCGAAATATTACCCTATCACGATAACAAAATAACGCTTGATAAAAACGTAAAAGACAAGTGGGGCCTGCCCGTGCTTGCGATGGATGCCGGTTTGAAAGAGAATGAACTCAACATGCGTAAGGACATCATCAAAGAATTGGTTGCGATGTATGAGGCGGCCGGCATAAAGAATATCACAACCTGGGATAAAAATTATGCCATTGGCCAGGGCATTCACGAAATGGGAAGCGCACGAATGGGCAATGATCCCAAAACCTCAGTACTTAATGGGCATAACCAGGTTTGGGATGCAAAAAATGTATTTGTAACCGATGGCTCCTGTATGACATCAAGCGCATGCCAAAATCCATCACTTACTTATATGGCACTAACCGCACGCGCTGCTGCATTTGCCGTAGATGAATTAAAAAAAGGGAATATTTAAGAAGTCCGGAAGTCGGTAAAGTCCGGAAAGTCCGAAAGACAGGATAAGAAATGACGCAATGACTAATGACCAATGAACCAGTGAACCGATGAACTAATGAACCGATGAACTAATGAACCAGTGAACCAATAAAACTAATAACATGAAATACAAACTAATATTTACAGCGCTACTAACCGGCAGTTTCTTTATGGCACGCGCCCAGCAAACTGCAAAACCCGAAGAGACCGAATATTATACGCCGGTACCCAAAATTGTAACCCCCGCAAAAACATTCGGCGAAGCGCCGTCAGATGCTATTGTTTTGTTTGATGGTAAAAACCTCGACGAATGGGTATTAACAAAAGATACCACCGCAGCGGCGGCCTGGACAGTTGCCGATGGCGTAATAACCGTTAACAAAAGCGTAGGGGATATTCAAACCCGCAGACATTTTATGGATTTTCAATTACATATTGAATACCGGATCCCTTCCAACATAACAGGATCGGGCCAGGCCCGGGGAAATAGCGGGATCTTTTTGGCGGCATTTCCATGGGGAGCAGGCGGATACGAATTGCAGGTGCTCGACAATTATAATAACCCGACCTATGTAAACGGGCAGGTAGGCAGCATTTATAAGCAATCGCCGCCATTAGTTAACGCCGCTTTGCCGCCGGGCCAATGGCAAACGTATGATGTGGTGTGGACCGCTCCAAGGTTTAATGACGATGGGACTGTAAAATCGCCGGCACGTGTAACCGTTTTTCATAATAACATCCTTGTTCAAAATAATTTTGTACTAAAAGGCGATACCCCTTACATCGGTCAGCCATCGTATCGTAAGCATGGTCCTGCACCTATTAAACTGCAGGCACATGGCGATAAAAGCGAACCTATAAGTTACCGGAACATCTGGGTTAGGGAATTATAAACTAAATATCAGCCGGTACAAGCCTTTTTGGGGCTTGCAGCCGGCTAAGGCTTTCATATACTGGTTTTGTTATTTAACAAATAAAAATTTCGATGAACCGCTTTCTATTTTTGGCTGCAGGGGTAATCTTTTTGATCGCTTCCTGCAAAAAGCCTGATTATCAAAAGGTAACAGACAATCCGGAATTGTACCGTGTTACGGTAAAGAAACTAAACGATATTATACTTGAAAATAATTTTCCGCCGGTTATTGCTTCGCGTAATTATGCCTATGCCAACATCGCCGCATATGAAGTAATATCCGCACAAGATCCTAAAAAGTTCCGGTCACTATCCGGTCAGGTGAAGCAACTGCCTGCTATACCCAAACCTGCCCCGGGTACGGAAATTGACTATCCGTTTGCCGCATTGCTCTCGTTTTGTTATGTAGGTAATGCCGTTACTTTCCCGGAGGGAAGCATGGAGGAGTATGTGAATGATTTAAAACAAAAAGCGAAAGATGCTGGTATGCCTTCGGATGTCTTTGAGAACTCGGTAAACTATTCGGATGTAGTTGCAAAACACATCATGAAATGGAGTAAAACTGATCATTATGCGCAAACCCGCACTGCCAGCAAGTTCACAGTCACCAGGGAAGAGGGGCGTTGGATACCCACACCGCCTATGTATTCACAGGCGCTGGAACCCCACTGGAGCGAGATCAGGCCTATGATACTGGATTCGGCTTCGCAAATAACACCACCGCCGCCGCCGGTTTATAACATGAAAGATAAAGAAAGCCAGTTTTATAAAAACGCATTGGAAGTAAAGGATATAGGGGTAAACCTTACCAAAGAACAAAAACACATTGCTGATTTTTGGGATGATAATGCTTTTAAACTGAACGTTGTAGGGCACGCTACTTTTGGAACCAAAAAATTTTCGCCGGCCGGACACTGGATGAATATTGTTGGAATAGGATCAAAAACCTGTCGCGCTGATTTTGGCAGTACAGTATGCGCATATACCGAAACCTCAATTGCTTTGTTTGATGCATTTATAAACTGCTGGTACGTAAAGTATAAATACAGTTATATACGGCCGGAAACTGTAATTACCAAATATATTGACCCTGAATGGAGAACATATATTCAAACACCTTCATTCCCGGAATACACAAGCGGACATGCTGTTATATCAGCAGCCGCTGCCGAGGTTTTGACCAGCCAGTTTGGCGATAATTTTGCCTATCGCGATACCTCTGAAAGCGAGTTTGGAATAGCGCCCCGCAGCTTTAAATCGTTCAGGGAGGCTGCAGCGGAAGCAGGCCTGTCGCGCGTTTATGGCGGAATACATTTTAAAAACTCCTGCGTGGTGGGGACGGGGGAAGGCCGGCAGGTAGGACAATTGGTGTTAAGCCGATTGAAAATGAAAATCAAATAAGAAATAACACTTCAAGCCAGATTTCAAAAAGACATATTAAAGTTACGGGAAAATGAATTTTAGGATTATTATGCATAAGGCGACTCAAATGTTTCACGTAAAAGTTTAGTTTAAATAACGAAAAAAAACACTGATGAGTAATTTATAAATTTTGAATATATCGTTTAGTATGGCCGTTATGATCGTAAGTCATTAGCTCCATCGGGTAATTAGGGCAAAAAATTAAAAGGGTTTTACTATCAACACAAATAAAATTGTAAAATTTATCACATTTTTACGGGATAAAAAATGATTGTTATTTTAACACTTATTAAACAAAATCAATCTCCGAAGGCCAGCGGATAAACCTATAAGTCTTTTGTAATTAACTTAATATGAAAAAAATAAAATACGCCTTTATTCTGCCGCTCATTTGTTTTTGCTTGGCGGCAACTGCCCAAAGCTATACCAAAACAGCGTATGGCATTAAAACATCGGTCAACTCCGTTGATATTGAAATCCAGTTTTTCTCCCCGAAAATTGTAAGGGTAGTAAAATCACCGGCAGGAATAAATGATGTAAAAAACAGCTTGTCAGTTATTCAAACTCCTCAAAAGCAAGAATTAGCTATTAATGCTGATAAATCTGACATTACCATCGCCAGCAAGGCCATTGAGGTAAAACTAAATAAAATGAATGGCGAGGTAAGCTTTAACGATATTAAAGGCTCTCCGCTTTTAAGCGAAAAACCCAGAGGCATCAAGTTTGTCCCGGTTAAAGATTCCCTTGAAAATACCTTTACAGTAACCCAGGTTTTTCAACTAGAACCAAGGGAGGCCATTTATGGGCTGGGGCAACACCAGGAAGGTACTATGGACCAGCAGAACCAAACCATAACGTTAAAGCAGAACAACAGGGACGTTGCAGTACCTTTTATGCATTCATCAAAAGGATATGGCTTGTTTTGGGATAATTATTCGACCACGGTTTTTGATGATAAAGAATCGGGGACTTCATTTTCATCACAAATTGGCAACAGCGCCGACTATTATTTTATTTATGGCGGCAATGCCGATGGCGTAATTGCAGGCTTACGCTATTTAACAGGGCAGGCGCCCATGTTTCCACGGTGGGTATTTGGTTACTGGCAAAGCCGCGAGCGGTATAAAAGCCAGCAGCAGGCGGTTGGTGTGGTAAAAAAATACCGCGAACTGAAAGTGCCTTTTGATGGTTTGGTACAGGATTGGCAATATTGGGGTGTAGACGATACGCAATGGAATTCCACGGAGTTTGGCAACCCCAATTATCCAAACCCCAAAGCCATGATTGACAGCGTACACCTGTTAAACGCACATATTATTATATCTGTCTGGCCCTCCTTCGGCAATAAAACCAAGATCTGGGCTGACATGAACAAGAACGGCTTTTTATATCATTTTTTAACATGGCCCATTAACCCTGCTGTTCAGCCTTATGATGCCTTTAACCCGAAGGCCCGCGACTTATGGTGGCGCTATACCAATAAAAATATTTTTTCGCTGGGGATGGACGGCTGGTGGCTCGATTCAACTGAACCCGACCATATGAACGCCCGGGAAAGTGATGACAATACGCCAACTTATTTAGGCACTTTCCGAAAAGTGCGTAACGCATACCCTTTGGTACATACTGGCGGCGTTTATGAGCACCAGCGCGCAACAGGTTCCGATAAGCGTGTGTTTATACTTGCCCGCTCTGCTTTTGCCGGGCAGCAGCGTAATGCCACAACGGTTTGGTCGGGTGATATTGGTTCCGACTGGAGCATTTTGCGCAAACAAATATCAGGCGGCCTTAACCTTTCCCTGTCTGGCATCCCCTACTGGAACACCGATATAGGAGGCTTCTTTTCGTCGGGTAATTACCGTAATGGGATTGACCAGGCCTTTAAGGAGTTGTATGTGCGCTGGCTGCAGTTTGCAACCTTTTGCCCGATGATGCGCTCGCACGGAACTGATGTACCGCGCGAGATCTATCAATTCGGAGAAAAAGGTACCTGGGCTTATGATGCTATTGAAAAATACATCAACCTCCGTTACCGCTTATTGCCTTACAATTATTCAAATGCATGGGGTATTACGGCCAATGCCTCCACCATGATGCGGGCGCTGGTAATGGATTTTCCGGAGGACCCGAAAGCGCTCAATATCAATAACGAATATATGTTTGGCAAAGCCATCCTGGTTTGCCCGGTAACCGATTCTATGTACACCAGTAAGGTGAGCAGTAAAACCGATTTCGATAATGTTAAATCACAGTCGGTATATCTGCCGGCAAACCATACCTGGTTTGACTTCTGGAAAGGTAATCAAATTAAAGGGGGACAAATAATAAAGAAAGAAAGCCCTATTGACGTATTGCCATTATATGTAAAAGCAGGGTCAATTATCCCTCTGGGGCCATTTCAGCAATACACCGGCGAAAAGAGCCTTAAAAATATTGAATTAAGGATATACCCGGGCGATAATGGCACATTTACGCTTTACGAGGATGAAAACGACAATTATAATTATGAAAAGGGTGTTTACTCAACTATTGAATTTAAGTGGAATGATAAAACAAAAACGCTGACCATCGGCGATCGCAAACGAAGCTATCCCGGCATGGTAAAAGACAGGACCTTTAATGTGATAGTGGTCAATTCAAATCATGGTACGGGTGCCGCAATAATACACCCGGACAAAGCCATCACCTATACAGGACTTAAAAAAGTGGTGCAGTTTTAGATGAGATTGTTAAAAATACAGATCGACAAAAAAATGAGAAAGCTGATAATTGCATTCCTGTTATACGGGGGTGCGGCAGGTGCGCAAATGAAAGATTATCCTATTCAGCCGGTAACTTTTACCCGGGTAAAGCTACAGGATCATTTCTGGCTGCCCCGTATAGAAACTAACCGGCTGGTAACTATACCGGCTTCTTTTGCACGCTGCGAAAATACCGGACGGGTGAAGAATTTTGAAATGGCAGCCGAACATAAAGGAAAGTTTTGCACTAAATTCCCTTTTGATGATACGGATATTTATAAAACCATCGAGGGAGCTTCCTATTCACTGGCAGTGCACCCCGATCCTGTATTAGATGCCTATGTTGATTCCCTGATAAAAGTGGTCGGAAAGGCTCAGGAACCGGATGGCTATCTTTATACAGCCCGCACCATCGACCCGATGCACCCGCATCCTTGGTCTGGTACCGAAAGGTGGGTAAAGGAAAATGAACTCAGCCACGAGTTATATAATTCGGGCCACATGTTTGAGGCCGCAAGCGCACATTTTTTAGCTACCGGCAAACGAAACTTTTTAGATATCGCCCTGAAAAATGCCGATCTGCTGGTTAAAACATTCGGCCCCGGAAAAAGGCACGTTGCTCCGGGCCATGAAATTGTAGAAATGGGCCTGGTACGCTTATATCGTATCACAGGTAAAAAAGAGTACCTGGACCTGGCCAAATTTTTTATTGACGAAAGGGGAAAACGCCAATATGATAAAAGCAGTACCGATGAGTGGAAAAATGGGATGTACTGGCAGGATGATGAACCCGTTACAGACCAGGATGAAGCCGAAGGGCATGCGGTTAGAGCGATGTATTTATATTCGGGAATAGCTGATGTTGCTGCCTTAACCGGAGACAAGGAATATATTGAGTCTATTGACAGGATATGGAATAACATGGTCAGCAAAAAAATTTATGTTCAGGGAGGAATAGGGGCTGTCCCCAATGGGGAAAGATTTGGCGCTGATTATGAATTACCAAATGCAACTGCCTATAATGAAACCTGCGCTGCTATAGGCCAGGTGTTTTGGAACCAGCGGATGTTTTTATTGCATGGTGATTCAAAATATATTGATCTGTTGGAAAAAGTGCTGTATAACGGGCTGATCTCTGGCGTAGGATTAGACGGGAAGTCGTTTTTTTATACCAATGCCATGCAGGTAACCAATGGTTTTACACATCCTGCGTTAGAAAAAGAAAGATCAGGATGGTTTGAGTGTTCGTGCTGCCCCACTAATCTTGTTCGTTTTCTGCCGTCTTTGCCCGGGTATATTTATGCCCAAAAAGACGACGACATCTATATTAATCTGTTTATAGCCGGATCAGCCGATATTAAACTAAACAATAAAGACATCAAAATTACACAAATCAACAATTATCCCTGGAACGGTTCACTATTGTTTAAAGTAGATCCCGAATCTTCCTCAAAATTCAGTCTGCGCGTTCGTATCCCCGGATGGAGCCGTTCTAAAGCAATTCCGTCAGATTTATATTCCTTTGAAAATAGTTCTTCTTCAAAAGCCGGGATTAAACTCAATGGGCACCCCGTTAAGTATAAAATGGAAAACGGCTATGCTGTTATTAACCGGCAATGGCAAAAAGGTGACCAGTTACAATTGAGTTTGCCGATGGAGGTTAAAAAGATTATTGCAAATAGAGAATTGGCGGATGATAGGAATAAGGTAGCCATACAACGTGGCCCGATCATTTATAGCGCGGAATGGAAAGACAACAACGGTAAAGTGAGCAACTTGATAATTCCTGATAACGCAATTTTTAAACCGCAATATGAAAAAGACCTGTTAAATGGTGTAACGGTTTTAAAAGGTGAAGTAGTTAGAAAGGATAGTTTACAAAAAGGAGTAAAAAAAGTAACACTAACTGCAATACCTTATTATTCATGGGCAAATAGGGGAACAGGTGAAATGACTGTTTGGTTTCCACGGCTTATCAAAGCAAAGTGATCGGTTGGAAAATGTTAAACAATGGTAGAAATCATTATTGAAAACACAATTAGTAATGTTTCACGCCTGAATACTTAATAAGCAAACAATTCAATGTTATAAAAATGTCAGGTATTATTACAGGGGAAAAGGAATTTTTTAAGGGTATTGCAGCAATTGCTTATGAGGGCCCCGAAAGCGACAACCCTTTGGGCTTTAAATGGTATAACGCCAGAAAAGTGGTAGGCAATAAGACGATGCAAGAACACTTACGCTTCGCTGTTGCTTACTGGCATTCTTTCTGCGGTACCGGAGCAGACCCGTTTGGTCAAACTACGCATTTACTTCCGTGGAATGAAAAGCAAGATCCCATTGCGCGTGCAAAAGACAAAATGGATGCTGCATTTGAATTTATCACCAAACTAGGGCTTACTTATTACTGCTTCCACGATGTGGACTTTGTAGATTATACTAACGACATTAATGAGAACGAGCGTCGGCTGCATACCCTGGTTGAGTATGCCCGAAAAAAACAGGAAGACAGTGGTGTGAAACTATTGTGGGGAACAGCTAATCTTTTTTCGAACCGACGGTATATGAATGGTGCTTCAACTAATCCGGATTTTCATGTACTTGCTCACGGAGCGGCACAGGTAAAAGCTGCATTGGATGCTACAATTGCACTTGGAGGAGAAAATTATGTATTCTGGGGTGGTCGTGAAGGTTATATGACCTTGCTTAATACTGATATGAAACGAGAGCAGGAGCATTTTGCAAAATTCCTTCATACCGCTATAGATTATGCACGTAAACAGGGCTTTAAAGGGTCTTTCTTCATTGAGCCTAAACCATGTGAGCCTACAAAGCATCAATATGATTATGACGCAGCCACAGTATTGGGTTTTCTTCAAAAATATGATTTGCTTAATGATTTTAAACTCAATCTTGAAGTTAACCATGCCACTCTTGCAGGCCACACTTTTCAGCACGAATTGCAGGTAGCAGCAGAAGCGGGTTTATTGGGTTCGATTGATGCGAATCGCGGAGATTACCAAAACGGATGGGATACGGATCAATTCCCAAATAGTATCAATGAAATTACTGAAGCAATGCTGGTCATACTTGAAGCAGGCGGTCTCCAGGGCGGTGGAATAAATTTCGACGCTAAAGTTCGGCGTAACTCAACCGATCTTACAGATCTATTCTATGCCCATATTAGTGGGATCGACATCTTCGCCAGAGCGTTGTTAATAGCTGACACTATCGTACATAAATCAGATTATAATAAAATACGATATGAAAGATATGAAACCTTTGATATAGGTAAAGGGAAAGAATTTGAAGAAGGTAAACTAACACTTGAAGACCTTCGGGAGTATGCCATACAAAATGGCGAACCAAAAACCATTAGTGGTAAACAAGAGTATTTGGAAAGTCTGATAAACAGATACATATAATGGACTGACCGTAATTAAATACCATATGAATAAGCAATTAATTATTAAACAATGGATAATTAATTCAACACTTGATCCGCAATTAAATGAAATGCAGTTGTCACCGGGGACGACCATTTTAGGTGTAAAATTAATTAGGATAATTAAAATAAAGAAATTGAAAATATAGAAGACGAGATCCTGTTATTTAGTTAATTAGTTTAGGCGCTTCAGGTGAGATGGAAGCGTTTTTTTTAGATAAGCAGCCCCTAAAAGGGCTATAAATAAAAAGGAATGGATATTTTAGGATACCACTATTAACACTGTAAATACCTGAATAGGGAGAAAAACAGGAGTCAAAAAGATTGCTTTTCCCGATATCGTTGCAAACTCGAACCATTTATAAAAGACGTAAGCTTTGACGCCTTTGAGATTCTAAAACACTCCACGGGTTTTATTTTTATTTAATTGATAATGAGGATATTGCTTCCATGTCTTCCATAAAATGGTTCGAGAATTGCACAGTTGGGCGCACATCGTTAAAAACCCGCTTTTTACATACGTAGAGCGGGTTTTTTTGTCTTCCAAATGCGGGTTAGGAACACCTGCGGCACTGTGACTGTTACATATTTGTTACAGGATTTACATAGTTTTTTGTTGAACTTGACGTGAAAATGTAACAAATAGGTAACAGCATTTTCCGTCATAATTTATGTGAATTATGGCTACCGTAAGTGCAAAGATTTATTCGCACCACAAAAAAGCAGATGGCGCTTTTAATGTAAGGTTTGTCGGCTACCACCAGGGAGAACGAAAATTTGTCGATTCTCCCCATTTTGTTTCCAGAAGACAGCGTAATATGGGGTTTGCTATAAAGGACGAGGCTCTGCTTGGTTTGTTGATGAACCCTTGGAGATGACCGCAAATTAATAGGTGAGTTGCGCTCAGGGGAGAAGCACCGCCCGAACAAGCAACGGCCTGTGATGCGATCCTTCCAGAAAGTTATCCCCCGCTTAATATGTTTGGAGTTGGCTAATGACCTTTCATCTCAATAAAAACTCCTCTCAACAGTAGCAAAGGGCGATCAGAGATTACAATTATCGCTCGGATTTAGGTGTTCCGCATCAAATGACAACGTTGGCTTGCCATTTTTATAGGAGATTATCCAAATGGAATCGTAATCGCTATCCCGCCAATGAAGGTGATTTGCTGCAGGCACCAGTTGATACACGATTGGGGGTATCATGTTGTGTTCCCAGGCCACAATGACCAGGCCTTTCTCATGTACTAGTGCATCAGCTAAATGATCATAATCATCTTCGCTATATTGCGAATTGATTTGTACATGGTATTTGGTTGCGAATGGGGTTATAGTTTGCATCATACGCAAATGCTTTGGCCGTTTCCCGGTCCCAACCGTTGGAACATAGATTTTATCAGGTATCCCAAATTTTTTGTACAAAACTGCAGGCAGTAACTTCGCGCGGTTAAAACCTTTGCAACTAAGGTTATTATCAGCCTCTGATTTTTCACCATGCCTAATGATGACAATCCTTAATCCGTCCTGTGGAACAACGCCCGAATGCCGGCCAGAACCGGTGCAGCCGAGCAATACCAGGATTGTCAATATGCTAATTTTCATAAAATGATAACAGTGTTTAATGTTGTTAGTTTTCAGCGTGTGCCGTAGTTGTTTTCTCTCAATGGTCATTCATAGTACGGTAACCCTTATAGCTTTTAAACCAAAAACTCCCTGCAGGTCCTCCAGTTCAACGTTTTCAATTTGTTTATCCAGCAACCGCTCCTGCTGCAACGTTTTTATATACTGCAAATACAGCATCGCATCAGCGTCGTTATAGTAAACAATGGCAATTTTTCCCGGTTGTGTTAAACGCTCACCTGTGTCCCTGATATGAACTTTATCAACCCTTTTCTTTATGATCTGGTATCGTATGTTATAGCCGCCATCCACATCAAAATGTCGTTCATCATTTCTGAAACTAATATTGATAGGATGAGGGTTTACGTAGATCAATTGGGTGGTTGAAAGCTGCCAGTCTCTTTTTTTCAGAACATTTTTTGTGACGCTGGTGGCCCTGATCATCGACCTCAGTTGCCAAACCCTGAAAGCCTCCAGGTGATCCGGGAGAAATTCATCGGCCGGGCTGATTGATTGTCCGGCATATAAATCATACTCAACCCCATCGGTCCTGAATGTCTCAAAATAACAGGGGTAGATATTCATTAACGCGTTCCGTTCTTCCGCAAACAATTTGTTCAACGCACCATTTATTTTCTGTATTGCTTCCTCAAGGCGGTCTCTGTTTTCCGAAATTTCGGCGCCGTCCTGCTCAAGTATAACTTTCAACCTGTTAACAGGGACATTTGCCTCCGGATTACTATCCAATAACGCACGCAGGTACGGAATAGCCTCGGTTTGTAAAAACAAGTTCAGGAGGCCTGCATCTCCGGAATTCAGAAACAGGCTTATGGCAGCGTGCCACTTTACAAATTCATTTTGCACCCGCTCAGCCATATCATCCTTTAGCTGCTTACAGATATTTTTCTCTTCGATATGAAGCAGGTTGAGCAAATTATCGACATCCTTTGCCAGCGCATGATTTCGCTCGATGGTTGAATTCCGGATATCTATCATTCCATACAATGGATAAACGTTGTGAAACGATGCTGTTCCAATGACAGCGTCATGGTTTCCGGAGTGGATATTGCGGTAATAATCGAGCGCGACCTCATTAAATTTCCATTGAACTACCGGCTGAAGGGCAGTAAATTTATCCTGGATAATGTTGGTTATTTTAGCATCAAATTTGTCGATACTGTTTTGCAGCAGCTGCGCTATAAGTGGAATAGCGTTGTTGACCCTGGCCAATAGCTGCTCGTAATGTACATCTTCTATCCGGGAGTAAACTTCAAGCACCCCGACCAATGTTTGATTGTAAAAAACAGGCAGTACGGCGTACGACCTGATGCCGATTTCTGTGAGGGCATAAACATGAGGGTCCCGTTTTTTTTCTTCTTCGCCAATAACCGGGAATATTCGCATTTCAGGATTTCGCATATACTCCCTGGCCGAATCGTAAACAGCAGCCATATTGTTTTTGCTTTTGCGGGCTGCATTGATCATTGCGCTTCGCGAACACTCCACATCATCAAAAACGAGTTTGTTGTTGAGGGAAAGGAAGGGCAGCATTCCGAACTCTGTATCCTTGCAACCACCCAAAAGTTTAAGGCCGTAGCGCACCTGTTCAAATAACAGATCCTCATCATCCGCGTGGGCGATCAGCGATTTTTTAATGATCTCAAGCGCATAATCTTCGGTAACATCCTCCAGTGTAATCACTGTAAACCCCTCGAGATAAAAGTTCGCCAAGGGGAGAGCTTCTTCCAGGTATTCGGTCATCTGGCCATGCTGAACATACATACCCGGATTATCGCAATTAAGTGCCGGTAAAGCTCCCTTATAATTTATTTCAACAAAGCGAATATCCGGCCTCACTTCGTAATACCTGGTTAGTCCGGTCGCCCCGTCGAGATGAGAGTAGATAATTCTTTCCCCGCGGATCAAATCGAGGTTATAGTATTTTTCCAGGATCATCTTATAGACGAACTTCATGAACCGCATTTTGATTTGTTCCCGTTCGTCATGGATGAATTTCGATTCTACTTCTGCTGAATTTTCGCTTTCAACCAATGCCACGTAGGCGTCGGTACCATAAAACAAATATTTTGAGGCCGGCGCAGACAGTGCCCATAAATAGTTTTTTTCGTCGGCAGTAAAGGGAGAAAGTATGGTGTAAATAAGTTCGAGCAATTTGGCATGTTGAGCTATTTCTTCAACTTTAACATGGCCGGTCGATGCGGGATCTCCGTAAAACGCTTCAAGTACAAGCTTGTACAATTTAGCTTTGGATGTTTTCTCCGTCTTTAGGCGATCTTCAAGATAGTTAATAAAGGGTTTGAACGATATTTTTGTATCGATTACCTCATCCATCCTGTGTGTTTCCGGAACATACCCTAATCCTATTTTCATCGTGCACCTCCAATCAAAACCGATATTCGAAAGAAAATTCCGGATACCATCCTTCAGATGAATGACCTGCCTGGGCCTGCAGCACGAAGAAACTGGCCGGTGCGAAATACACGCCTGTGCCTACACCCTGGTGCAGGATATTCGATTGATCATTCTTGTCCCAAACTCTGCCAGCATCATAAAATCCGCTTATACCGAACTGCCCCGGAAGATAATAGCTGGAAATATCGCCCAGCTTTAGCCGCGCTTCAAAGTTGTTATAGATCATATCCTGCCCTGCAAAACGGTTTTTGCGATAGCCCAACAAATTGCCCTGCCCGCCAAGGAACAATGATTGGTAAAAAGTGGTTTGTCCAATACTTATTCCACCGCCGATTCTGTCCGCTATCACGAGCCTGTTGCCGATTGCCTGGTATACCGAAAATTCAGGGATAACCTGCGCGTATGACCGGGAATAACTGTTAAGCCCAGCATAAGTCAATGCCCTTACATCAAAGTAGAACCCGGACGAAGGGAATACTTTACTGTCGCGTTTATCGCTCACGAAGTGCATGATAATACCTGCATGCACCTTGTCCTGGCTCACCGTAGTACTATCGTAAGACCCGATAGCATGTACATCGTTGATAAAGCGGCCCACATTGTCGCCGGGATTTAAGTGATAATAAGATATTGATGGCCCGATACTGAAGTTTGAGGCACCAGCAAAATGCCAGCGCAGCATGGGACTGAAATCGTAGGTATTATAACGAATGCGGTAATAAAAGGAAAAGTTCTTAGACTGGTCATATACTGAACCATTGCCTCTTCCGAAAAAGTTTACCGAATTGTTGGGCGCTTTTATATCGGCAAGTAATACCAGGTCGGCGTTGCCGATGACCTTGTTCCAGTCACCTGCATAATGAACGGCGAATGCCTGCGTCGAAAAGGAGTGGGTAACCAATAATTCCTGTATTGTTGTATAAGGGAATTTACGGAACCCGCCCTGTCCGGTATACCTGAATCCAAGACTAAGTAATAAGCCGTCGTCGCGGTTTACTGAAGCTGAAGCCAGCGGCATGGTAACATTGTATGGATTGGTGTTATGAATGGCGGTCAAGGCCGTATCATTGGAAAAATGGGTGTTAAACCTTGTAGAATCGCCGGAAAAGGAATGGCTGTTGTTGTCCTTGCCATATAGCTTTATTTTTTTATTTGATTCGATAACCTGGTACTGCTTTTCACCGTCGCCCCCCACAATGCGCAGCCTGATAATGGTGTTTTTAGTATCTACCAGTACTTTGTCATTACCATCGGCAATAAACAAACGTACCTCTTTTGTTATTGCCGGGTCGAAGGCGGCATTCAACAAGGTATCTTCCAGTTTGCCCTTTTTGCTGAGTCTGATCGCGGTGATCCTCATGCCCCCGCTTGCCACATCACGAATCTCTACCTGTTCGTTTTTATTGCTGAGCCTGATATCAACAATCCGGTTGGCAAAGCGGTAGTATTCATCCATGGCTGCCGGCATATTGTCACGGCGTTCTTCCAGTTTCTTAAGCAACTCTTCATGGCGCATACGGTATATCTCGGGCGGCAACCGGCGCAAAGCAGCTTCGAGCAGGTCATCGGTAAGTACAGCCTTAAAATTGTTCGCCAGATCCATCCACTCCTTGTAACTAATAATGGATTCGGGATAGGGACTCATAAAACGGGATTTGTACATGGAATAGCGCACATCTTCTATCTTTGAATCAAAACTTTGGATCGGCGGATACAACCAATGCCGCCGCACCAGGTACTCAACCCAACCCTGGCGGATATTCAATGCATCATCCCGGTCACGCGGAACAGCTATATAGCGGTTGCCTTTTTCGTTTTCTTCAGGGAACCAGCGCCATTGGTCCTCATGCCTGTCCCAATCGCCGATGAATACGTCCAGCATGCGTGCCCTTATAAATTCACGGCCGTCCAGGTGGTTGTTATTATCCTCGCCGAGCGCTTGTTCCGCCTTTTCGGTGTTGACAGACTTGCCCGTGGGGTCGCGCTCTTCAAGTAAACAAACTTTATTTACAAATTCCGCCGCATATTGGCCAAGGTTCGGGTCGGGCGCTACAACGCCAATAACAGGGTTAGCATGAGAGATATGAAGGGCATCTTCCAATGGTGGGACTACCAAAGCGCCGAACGGATTCAGGGTACTTGTAGCATCGTCGATCAAATCATGAGCGAAAGTTTGTCTTAACCGCTCAGGAAGCACTTTGTCGGGGTCTTTTTCTATTGTTCGCAATACCCATTCTTTGCCGGAAGGATCGGCAAGCCGTATAGAATGGGTTTGCAACCCGCCGCCCAGCCGTTCGGGCGTAAGGCCACCATGCAAGCGCGAAAGCCTGAGGTATGGCAACTTTACCTTAGTTGCCCATTCCTTTCGGTAATTTTCACCGAAAATGGTCCGGTGTGAACCACCCACGCTATCATATTTCGGATGTATCCTGACTATGACGCTATCCTGCGCTTTAACTATGCCGGTTATGCACAACAATACCAAACATACCAGGGCTGTTTTCTTATTCATGTTTATAGTATGATTTGAATAGTTTATGATTCAGCCATGTGCTTAAATACGCCGTCCCCACACCGGTTGCAGCGCCGCCGATCACATCGCTTGGATAATGTTTCCCGAGGTATAACCTTGAATAGCCAACCGAGCCTGCCCATACATAAGCCGGCACAGCTATATACCACTTTTTATATTGTATAGTGAGCTCCGCAGCTGTATTGAAAGCGATGCTGGTGTGACCGGATGGGAATGATTTTCCATGCGTAGGCGAACTCGGGAAAACCAGGTTGGGATATTTATCACCCGGACGTTCGCGGTTAAACGTAACTTTTAATCCTTCCTGCGCAATGATATCGAGTCCCATAGCGATCATTACCTGGTACGACCGGTATTGGGCATCACGGTTGCCCGATACAAGACCATAAACAAACGGCGCTACCGTGGCTACGCCCGAAAATACATAAGCGGACGTACTTGTATATTGCCAGTATTGGGATGTTGGATATCGCGGATTGATGGCTTCCAGTATCCGCAGGTCGGTACTCTGAGCAGACGTTTTTTTAGAAATAATAAGAAGCTCGAATACGGCCATCATACAAAGTTTTTTTTTAGCGTTCATTCAAAGCCTCCTGCCTTGAATAAAATCGTCATCGCCTTAGGCGCCGGCATGCGCGGAGTTGGATGCGAAGTAGCTGTCGCGATAATAAAGGCCACAACTGCTACAATCAGCCCAAACATAAACACATTGTAAGCGATCCGGAGCAAATGATATTTCCGGCCCAGGACCACGCCCTGAGCATATACATCACGGATCAGGTTGTCGTACAGGAAATCGTGATCGTCCATAACTTTTAGCATAGCATCGCGGTACACCCCAAGATCCATCCTGTAAAAATTGCCGAAGAAAAGCAGGTTAACCTTTTTTTCGGTTATATCATCGGGTGTAAACACGCCATTGGGTATAGTTGGCCTTGTAGCCAGTATTGCAAATACCATTGTAGCCAAGCTTACAGCCAGCAAGATAAATGAGGGCAGCATCAGGTACTCATTATTGTCGATCTTCCTGAGCAAGAGGCTTATTATTGCTGATAAGATGATGGAGTTGACGGTTATCAGGATATGGGCTTTATTGTCGGCCATATCGCTTAATCGCGAGTGATTGTTTGAACTGATCCGAAACATGGTTTCGATTCCCTTTTCAGGCCGTTCTTTACTTGCCGGCCGTTCGTCTTTTGAACGTCGGTGATGATGTTTTTGTTCCTGGTTTTCGGGTACTTCCATTTCAGTTTTGATGATATCGTGGTGAGCCTTTTCTTTTAGTTTCCTGATGTTATTTTCCTTATCGCGGGCAAGATATAGTAGGCCATAATCGGTAAAATAATGATGTGCCTCCATCATGGCGATTGTTTTGTCTCTCCAGGTTGATTTGCTCATGGGCTGATCATGAAGGTTGTTGTATTCTTCCAGCAGCAGTTTGCTTTTCTTACTGAATTCTTTGGTCCCGAAGTGAAACAGATCGGCATCGCACATAATCTCTTCAAGCAAGTTAAGAGGGTGTTGCGGCAGCTTTGTGGCCATAATGCAACCCCTCACTTTTTGAATAATTTCGTCTCCTACGTGTTCTGCGGTTAAAAACTTTGCCGCCATATCCGCGCCTATTTCTTCATGATGCGCACGATCGATGAAATAGCCAAGATCGTGGAACCATGCCGCAGTAATTACGATGAAGTGGTCTTCGCCCTTAATTTCATAATAGGCGGTTATGGTTTGCGCTGCTTTAACCACATCGCGCGTATGCCCTGGATCATGATAGAGATAAGCTTCATTTTTATGCCCGGCGTAAAAGTCATGTACAAAGGCCTTAACCTTGTGAAGTAAATGGTCGTAGTTGCTCATCGTTTATAAAACATATATAGTATTGGCTATTTCAGCTAAGCAGCCTTTATTATTAATAAGTCTGTTTAAACAAATTTAATTTTTTAATCGTCCCGAAAGAAAACATATCGTTCCATTCGTCTAAATCGGAATAGCCTGGCAGCTTTTAAGCGAAAAAGTTACCCCATGGTGACAGTCGTTATGCCACTCCGGGCCCTACATTATAGACAAAGCGTATGCCGTATAGCAATAAATTGATATTGAGCGAATTGCGCCAATTTCAAAATTAAAGGTCAGCGATATTTCGTCAGCTATTGAATTTTTTAATGAAATATCGTCGATTTTAAGAGCACTGCGCCAAGTTTTATTCGTTAAAGCCTTTGTTTTCCGCAGCTCTGACTTCCCATATCGTCTGGCTGAAAGAATTGGGTCAACCTGGTAGTGCAAACTGAATAAAAGTTTTATGCCGATTCCCTGTTAATGACCTTGTGATACTATTTTACCAAAAGATTATCAAAAAACTTGTATATAAATGGCGGTAAGGCTTGCCAAATTATAGTAATTATTGCTTAGTTTAGCGGGTCATTTTTTTTTCAATCTATAGCAGGCTTTGGTTTAATACATGATGGGGGATATTTCCAGGTTGTCGGATGATGAGTTGCTTGTGCTGATAAAGCAGGACAAATTGAGTGCGTTTACGGAACTGTACAGCCGCTATTGGAAAAAATTATATGCCGAGGCTTACAAACGTTTAAGCAGTAAAGAGCTTGCCGAAGAGATTGTGCAGGAGTTGTTTGCCAACCTTTGGCTGCAGCGCCATACCCGCCAGATAAACTCAACTGTTGGCGGATACCTTTATAATACCGTTACCAACCGTGTAATTGATCAGTATCGCAAACAAATTGTCCGTAACCGGCACCGCGAGGCCATGCTGGTGGTGCGCTCTGAAGCTGACAATGCCACCGAAGACGCCATTATGCTGCGCGACCTTACTTACGCCATTGAAGCCGAAGTTAGCCTGCTGCCCGATAAATGCCGCCAGGTATACGAGCTTAGCCGCAACGAATATAAAAGCAATAAAGAAATTGCCCTGATGCTGGGCATCTCAGAAAAAACCGTCGAAAATCACCTCACCAAAGCACTCAAACGCCTGCGCGTAGGGCTCAGTCATTACCTGCCTGTTATAGCCCTGTTACTGCTTAAATAATTTTTTTTATTTTTTTTCTGCTAAGTGTAGGGGATACACTGTGGTTGATACGTCATGTACTGTAAAACCAATTATATCTTATTTTTATGGAAGAAGCTATACCAGTCGAAATACTGGAACGGTATATTAAAGGTAATTGTACGCCGGATGAGGTGGAACAGGTAAAAACCTGGTACCGCTCGTTCGATCGTAACGATGACTATGTTTCGGGTATAAGCCTGGCCGAAGAAAAAGCCCTCGAAGAAAAGCTTTATAATCATATACTTGAATTAATTGGCGAACAACCCGGCGAGGAAGAGAACGACGATATTGAAGCTGATCAACTGCCGCGCCGCAGCATCTTCAGTCGCTGGTATGCGGTTGCAGGCGCTGCCGCAGCTTTATTAATAGCCGGCACCCTCTATATATTTACTACTCATCATCAGCAGCTTGCTAAAAATGAAACAGCTGCCAATGTAACCACCAAACAGATACAATCCATTACCAATAATTCGGACCAGGTTTACAAAGCCGTACTGCCAGATCATAGTATTGTTTGGCTTAAACCAAACTCGCAATTAACCTATCCCGAGGTTTTCGACACAAAATCGAGAATGGTTACCATTGCGGGCGAAGGTTTTTTTGAGGTTACTAAAAATCCGGATTGTCCGTTTATCATCAATAGCCCTTCTATCATCACCAAGGTTTGGGGTACCAGTTTCCTGGTTCATGATAACAATCGTGGCAGCGCGGCAGAAGTGTCCGTGATGACGGGAAAAGTTTCGGTAAGCGTAAAAAAATCCGACAACAATAGCGAGCCATCGTTAAAACTTGAACAGGGCGAGGTTATGCTGTATCCGCACCAAAAAGTGGTGTACCTGGCGGACCAGAAACTGCTTAAGCCGGAAACAGAAGGCGCTGCTGATGAGAACGCGATGCAGATATGGAAGCACATCAACCTGTCCTTTGAGAATAAGCCCATACGCGACATCGTCCCGGTGCTTAACTCAAAATTTCATGTACATATAGTGGTTAAAAATGAAATGCTTAACCGGTATATACTTAATGCCGATATGACCGGTTTAAACCTGCCCGATGTGCTCGAGGCATTAAAAAAATCGCTTAATATTAATTATGAGATAAGCGATGATGGTATTGAACTCAAATAAACCTGTATAAACAGACCAATTATTCACTAAGTAAAATTAAACAACAGATGGAAAAAAAATTACAAACATAACCTCACCGATCCGGCAAGCCTTTACAATGTTTTAGGAACGGCAAAAAAAGAACTTAGAAGTGTTGCGACCACTCCTAAGTTCAAGCTTAGCCCACTTTGAAGAACGCCATTTTTAATGGTGAACGGGCTTTAATTGTCTCATTTTTAACAAAGAAACAGAAACAAATATATGAATTTTCGTTTACGAAGTCCTATTCCCTGGTTTAAAATCATGAAGATTACCTTTAGTCAAATCCTGATCGCGGTTGTGTTAAGCAGTTTTGCTTATGCAACGCCGGTGCGGGCACAAAATATTCTTGACAAACCTGTAAACATATCACTTAACAACACAACCTTGCTTGATGTGGTTAATTATTTGCAAAAAAAGAACGGCATTAAGTTCATTTACAGCAAAAATACCGTTGATATGGCACAAAAGGTAAATGCCAACTTCAAAGAACAACCACTTAAAGTTGTATTGGATGAATTATTCAAAAACAACGGTATTGATTATGAAGTACTGCAAGACCGCATAGTTTTGGGCAAACTGCCCGCCGGCGAATTGCCCGCCAACGCCGAGGCTTCGCCAGGCGATAAAACCAACGGCGCTGCTGTGGCAACTATTGCAGTTAGTGGTAAGGTAATTGACGCCCAGGGCGCGCCTATACCGGGCGCCACGGTTACCGAAAAAGGCACCACTAATGGCGCACTTACAGATGTTTACGGCGCATTTAAACTGAATGTTGCCGGCCAAAACAGCGTACTTGTGGTAAGCATAATTGGCTATAAAAAACAAGAAGTAGCAGTTGGCAGCAACACCACATTTACTGTTACCCTGCTTGACGACATAACAAACATGAACGAAGTAGTGGTTATAGGGTATGGTGTACAAAAGAAAAGTGTTACAACCGGTTCAATCTCGGGTGTTAGCGCTAAAGATTTTGCCAACCAATCGGTTGTTAATATTGCCCAGATATTGCAGGGGCGTACTTCCGGTTTAACCATCACCACCAACGATGGGCAGCCAGGTGATGGCGCTACTGTTCGCGTTCGTGGTATCACAACTTTCAACAATAACGATCCGCTTTGGGTTGTTGATGGTGTTGTGGTTGATAACGGCGGTATCGGTTATCTTAACGAGCAGGATATCGAGTCGATCGAAGTATTGAAAGATGCTGCATCGGCTGCAATTTACGGTACACGTGCCGCTGCGGGCGTTATCCTGGTAACTACCAAAAAAGGTAAAGTTGGCCGCACACAAATTAACTATTCGGGTTATTTTGGCACATCGGCCCCTGCGCGTAAGCTCGACCTACTTAACGCAACCGAATACGCAACCCTAAGAAACGAATCGCTGGCAGCTGCCGGCAAGCCGATATTGTTTAGCGATCCGGCATCGCTTGGTACCGGCACCGACTGGCAGTCGTATATCTTTAATAACAGCGCCAAAGAGCAGGATCATGAAATAAGCGTGGCCGGCGGCACCGAAAAATCAACTTTCTATACCTCATTTGGCTATTTGAGCCAGGAAGGTATTGTTGCTACACCCATATCAAACTACAACAGGATAAACTTCAGGACCAATGAAACTTACAAGCCATCGAAATATGTAAACTTTGGCGATAACATTGGTTACACCTACAACAAATCAATAGGTTTGGGTAATACCAACAGCGTATTTGGCGGTCCCTTAAGCTCGGCCATCAACCTTGATCCTATTACCCCTGCAGTGGTTACCGATGTTAACGCCGCTTCGGCTTCACCGTACACTACGCCAAACGTAGTTCGTAATGCGCAGGGCTATCCCTATGGTATATCGCCATATGTTGGCCAGGAAATAACCAACCCGCTTGCTTACATCCAAACCCGTTTGGGTAACTATAGTTGGGCGCATAACATTGTGGGTAATGCTTATGCAGCGGTTGACCCTATCCCGGGCCTGGAGATCAAATCAACCGTTGGTACCAAAATGGCATTTTACGGCGATGAATCTTTTACTCCACTGTACTATCTGAATTCATCTACTGTATCTTCACAAAACAACTATAACCGCGATGATACCAGGTTGTTTAACTGGAACGTGGAGAATACCGCATCATACACCCATACTTTTGGTAAACATAACCTGAACGTGTTGTTGGGCGAAGGTGCTTATGTTGATAATGGTGGTTATTCCGTAGGTGTTACCGAATACGGCCTGCCTGTAACCAACTTTAACGATGCATCATTAAACTACAGCGTTCCTGCCGTTCAGCGCATAGGTTATGGCGGCGAAGGTCAGCCACACCACATCAGCTCGTTGTTTGCACGTTTAAATTACGATTACCAGGAGAAATACATTGTCCAGGGCGTTGTTCGCCGCGATGGTTCTTCCCGCTTTGGCGAAAACCACAAATACGGTACGTTCCCATCAGTATCACTAGGCTGGGTGCCAACAAAAGAAGCTTTCTGGCCGCGAAATGAAGTGGTGGACTTCCTGAAAATCCGTGGTGGTTACGGTGTTGTTGGTAATGATGCATTGCCCGATAATGCCTTCCTTTCAACCATCGGCGGTGGTCGTAATTACAGCTTTGGTACTGGCGACACTTACATCAGCGGTTACAGCCCTAATGCACCATCAAACCCTGATCTGAAATGGGAGCAAACTGCGCAAACCAACATCGGTATCGACGCTGTTTTATTTCATGATTTCAACCTTACTCTTGAGTGGTACAAAAAGAAAACAACAGGTATCCTGCAGCAGGTAACCATTCCATTTTATGTGGGTGCCATCAGCAACCCTTATGCTAACGTTGGCGACATGGAAAATACCGGACAGGAGCTGTCTTTAAGCTACCACAAAAGGATTGGCGACGTTACTTTTAGTGCCGATGGAAACATATCGCACCTTAAAAATACAGTTACCCGTTTAGCTCCGGGCCAGCTTTACCTTGGCGGTGCAGGCGTGCAGAACATACAGGGTGGCGTAACCCGTTCACAAGTTGGTTACCCGATCAATTCGTTCTATGGTTATGATAATCTTGGTGTGTTCCAAACCCAGGCCGAAATAGACAGCTACGTTTCATCAACAGGGCAGAAAATTCAGCCTAACGCACAGCCTGGCGACTTTAAATGGGCCGATCTTAACGGCGACGGCAAAATTGATGACAACGACCGTAAATTTATCGGCAGTTCGTTACCAACATGGCAGTACGGTTTAACCCTAACTGCATCGTACAAAGGTTTCGACATTTTGATATTCGGTCAGGGTGAAGGCGGTAACAAAATATTCCAGGGATTACACCGCCTGGACATCCTTACCGCTAACTATACCAAAGCGGCCCTTAACCGCTGGACAGGTCCGGGTACATCAACCACCTGGCCACGCTTAACGGATAACGATGCAAACTACAACTTTGAATACAACTCAAGCTTTTACCTGCAAAGCGGTACCTACTTCCGTATCAAAACCATGCAGTTAGGCTATACCCTTAAAAGCGATTGGGCAAAAAAGATCGGGCTGCACACGCTGCGTGTTTACTTAACCGGCCAAAACCTGATAACATTTACCAAATACACTGGTTATGATCCGGATATTTCAGGCAGTATCGACCAGGGCTTTTATCCGCAGGCCCGCACATACATAGTTGGTTTAAACGTAGGATTCTAAATATAAAAGAAAGAGTATGAAAAAGAGTTTAAAATATTTAGCAGCTTTTGCGGCAGTGGCCATTGCCGGTGTTGCGTGCAAAAAGAGTTTTTTAACGGTAACGCCCAAAGGTACTAACCTCGAGTCGGCTTACTACAAGGATCAAACCGAAGCCTTTAACGGCCTGGTAGCAGTTTATGATATCATGAGCTACCAGAGCGGTGGCTTAATAACCAAAGAAAACGCGGCAGATGCCGGCAGCGATGATCACGTGGCCGGCGGCGGTGGCGCAAGCGACGTTACCGACCTCCAGGTGTTCAATAACTATACCCTTAACGAAACGCAGGGCCCGTCACAGGCGCTGTGGCAAGGTGGTTTCCAGGGAGTTTTCCGGGCCAACGTATTGCTGGCCAAATTACCGGGTGTGCCTATGGATGCCAAATTAAAGGCTCAATATGCTGATGAAGCAACAGCCCTGCGTGCTTATTATTATTTTGACCTGGTACGCTGGTTTAAAAATATCCCGCTGATATTGGCAGAAATTCCTGCCAGCGAGATTGACAATGTACTGCAGGTTCCACCATCGGCCGTATATGCACAGATTGAAAACGACCTGAAATCGGTTATTTCAAACGGCAATATCCCCGACCAGGTAAACAACGCTACCGATGGCGGTCGTTTAACAATGGGCGCCGTGCATGCTTTGCTTGGAAAAATTTATCTGTACGATAAAAAATATACCCAGGCTGCCAGCGAGCTGGCCATAGTTAACGGAACACCGGGCCAAATGAACAGCAAGTACGGCTACCAGTTACTGCCAAACTTTGCTGACCTGTGGAAAACGGCCAACAAATACAATTCAGAATCAATTCTGGAGGCCGATCACTCATCAAAATCGGGCGGCGACTGGGGCTGTATAGCTTGTACCGAAGGTAACGTACTGGATATTATGACCGGCCCCCGCGGGTATGTTGCAAAAACAGCTGCAGCGCCCGATTATGTTTCGGGCTGGAGCTTTATCCCCTTTACCAAGGAGTTTTTCAATTTTATTCATAACGATCCGCGGAACTTTGCAACCGTAGCTAACCTTGATAGCCTTAAGGCAGCCGGTATTGCAGATTATTCTCCCGGATATGATAATACAGGTTTGTTTTTGAACAAGTTTGCCGGTCATGTATCCGACAAAACCACTGGTGGCGGTGCGCCCGAGCTTAACTATCCTCAAAATATTTATGAGTTCCGTTTGGCCGATACTTACCTGATGGAAGCCGAAGCGCTGATAATGGGTGGTGGCGACCAGAGCCGTGCCGCAGCGCTGATGACAGCCGTACACACCAGGGCTTACAACGATGGCAAATCGCACCCGCTGCAGGCAACAATGGCTGTGCTTAAAAACGAGCGGCGTGCTGAGCTGGCAGGCGAAGGTCATCGCTGGTTTGACCTTGTGCGCTGGGGCGATGCGCCGGCGGTATTGGGTTACAAAGGTTTTAAAGCAGGCAGGAACGAGATATTACCGATCCCGCTTAACGACCTTAATGCCACCAAAATTAAGCAGAGCAAAGAATACGGCGGTTCAATTTAAGTTTAACCTTATTAACGTTTAAGATCAAATGAAATCGAAAATATTTAAAGCGGGTACTATTGTACTTGGGCTATTGGCTGCCGGAGCTTATCTCGGTTGTAAGCCTGAAAAGTTAGACGGTGAAGGCAATGGCCTTACCGCTAAAAATTTTAATGCCAGCTTTACCGTAACACCGGTAACCGGCAAAGCTAATTACTATGTTTTAAAGGCCGATCCAACCGGCGTTCAATCAGTACAATGGGACCTGGGCGATGGCGGCGGCTTAAACCCCGGCAAATTGGTTGATACCGTGTTTTACCCTGATGCAGGCATCTATAATGTTAGCATGCAGGCTCTTGGCTACATCGGCGGTGTAACAAAAGTATCGACTGCGCAAACCATTGCTGTTGCCACATCCGACCCAAAATCGGGTAACCTGGTAGTGGGTGGCAAAATGAAGGCAGGTGATGACATCAACTGGACACATTTTGTTATAGGTGGTGGCCAGCCAATTGTGTTTGATGCAAGCAAAGGCGTGATGACTGCCAATGAATCGAACTACAACCAGGGCGCGGTTTACCAGGCGCTTAACCTTACCGCCGGGCAAAAATATAGCGTAGATATGATTGTATCGGGCAGTGGCGCAACCAACACCTGGTTTGAGGTATGGGTTGGCACCGATAAGCCGGTTCCCGGCAACGATTATAACTCAGGTTCAAAAATAATCTCATTGAATACATGGGCAGGTTGCGGCGGCGCTGCTTTCAACGGTAAATTATCGGCCATTTCATGTTCCGGTAACGGCGATCCGTTTACCGTACCAACTACTGGTACCTATTACCTGGTTATCAAATGTGGTGGTCAGGACACTGGTTTAACCGGCATATCGTTCACCAACGTTACGCTGCGCGGCGTAAATTAATTATCATCAATACGACCGCCTGTCTGTAAAAAGCAGGCGGTCGTTTTAAACGATATACTTCAAATGAAAAAAAACAATTATATCATATACGCATTAATGAGCCTGGGCGTATTATCGTGCTCAAAAAAGCAGGCGGTGCTGCCGCCGTTTGTACCTGTTACGCAGCCTGCGAAGGTGTACACCTTTGATACTACCCCTTCATGGTCTGACGAGTTTAGTACCGACGGCGCTCCCGACCCAAGCTTGTGGACATACGATACAGGTGGAGGTGGCTGGGGTAACAATGAACTTGAATATTACACCAATACCACCAATAATGCCAATATATCAAACGGCATATTGTCAATTACTGCACGTAAGGAAAGCATAGGCGGCATGAATTATTCATCGGCCCGTATGGTTTCAAAAACGCCGGAAACGTTATTATACGGCCGTATTGAGGTGAAGGCCAAACTATCTTCGGGCCGGGGTACATGGCCTGCTATATGGATGCTTCCCAATGATTATGCTTACGGCAGCTGGCCGGCATCGGGCGAGGTAGATATTATGGAGATGGTGGGTTATGATCCAAATAATGTGCACTTCAGTATACATGATCAAACCAACTTTGGCGGCAACTCAAAAACAAGCACCTACAATATTCCAACTGCAAGTACCGATTATCATTTGTATCGTGTTGACTGGACGCCTGACGCTGTTACCGGCTTTTACGATAACGTACAGGTATTTACTTTTCAAAATGATAAGCTGGGCAATTTTGCTACCTGGCCCTTTGACAAGCCCTTTCACATTATGCTGAATTTAGCCATAGGCGGTAACTGGGGGGGCATACAGGGGGTTGATGATACCATATTCCCAACGGCTATGCAGGTAGATTATGTGCATTATTACAAAATGATAACAAGTACTAAATAAGAGTGTTAGCAGCCGCTTTACTTAAAGCTACTGCTTATACATGGTATTTCACACAGTCGTAGGAGCTGTCGGGGAGTGTTATACCAAAATTTTACCCGGATAAACAAAAATGCTTATGAAAATCACTGGAAAGAATATTTTGATGATAGTTGGCCTTGGGCTGATGTCGACCGCGTTTGCATGCAGCAAAAAATCGGGCAACGGGAACGTTACGCCGGTTATACCAACACCGCCTGTTACGCCGCAAAAAACTGATGTAGCTATGTGGGAAACCACGGCCAATCAATCGCAACTGTTAGCTAAACAAAATGTGTCGCTGCTATTCGGCACGGCTACAAATCAAAATACCACCATCAATGTTGATACTACCCAAACCTATCAAAGCATTGATGGCTTTGGCTTTTGCCTTTCGGGCGGCAGCGCTTCATTAATAAATGGCCTGCCTGAAACCCAGAAGGCGGCGCTGTTGACAGAGCTTTTTGCGAATGACACCACCAATATGGGTATCAGTTATATCCGTATAACCATCGGAGCATCGGACATGAGCGCGAGCCCTTTCAGCTATGATGATGTTCCGGGCGACATAAGACTGGCTCAGTTTAGCCTGGATAAAGAAAAGGTTGACCTGATACCGATTCTTCAGCGCATCATCGCCATAAACCCTAACATCAAAATACTGGCTTGCCCATGGAGCGCACCGGCCTGGATGAAAGACAACAATAGCGTTACACAAGGAAGCCTGCAAAGCCAGTACTACGATGTTTATGCACAGTATTTTGTAAAATATATTCAGCAGATGAAGGCTGCCGGTATAACTATTGATGCTATCACCCCGCAAAACGAGCCGCTGAATGCCTATAATACACCTGCAATGCTATGGGTATCGGCAGATGAGGACACTTTTATCAAGAACAATCTGGGTCCGGCGTTTAAAACTGCCGGAATCACCACCAAGATCATCTGCTACGATCATAATTGCGATCATCCCGAATACGCCACCAACATTTTGGGCGATCCGGCTGCGGCTGCCTATGTTGATGGTTCGGCTTTTCACCTTTATGGAGGAAGCATTAACGCGCTTACCCCGGTACACAATGCTTTCCCTGCCAAGAATATTTACTTTACCGAGCAGGCCACCTTCCAGGGCGGCGATTTTGGCGGCGATTTAAAATGGCATGTCAGCAACCTGATCATCGGGGCCACCCGCAACTGGAGCCGTAACGTGCTGGAGTGGGTTTTGGCTACCGACCCAAACAACGGGCCGCATACCAACGGCGGTTGCAGTACCTGCCTGGGAGCACTTACCATAGGGCAAAACGTTACGCGCAATGTGGCTTATTATATTATTGCACATGCATCAAAATTTGTAAAACCAGGAGCAGTACGCATCGCGTCCGATCAGCAAAACACTTTGCTTAATGTGGCTTTTAAAAATACGGATGGCTCAAAGGTGCTTATTGTGATAAACACCAGCACTGCCCCGCAAACCTTCAATATCAAATTTAATTCGAAGCAAACGGCTACTACGCTTGCGGGCGGTGCGGTTGCTACTTATAAATGGTAGTTTAATAGTATAATATATTGTTTTGCGTGTGTTGCTGATGGTGATTGGTTCCTGTTATGAGAAATAAGCGTTTGTGGATGTTGCTGCTGATATTTGGCGGGGGGCTGATAGCCATTTTTAGCCAGTGCCTTAACGCGGGCAATAAACCCGATGTGCGGGGCGAGGAATACACGGGCTCAAAAAAATGTATGAAATGCCATGAGGATGTGTACCGCTCGTACCTGCTTACGGCGCATTACCACTCATCGCAACAGGCGGCAGACAGCACTGTTCACGGTAGTTTTGAACATGGGCATGATTCGGTTTCATTTGATAACGGTAACGCCGGCCTGTTGATGGACAAGCACGCCGGCGGCATGTACCAAACGGCCTATAAAAAGGGTAAAAAATATCGCTCGGAACGCTTTGATATGGTTTTCGGCGGTAATAAGGCCGAAAGTTATGTTTACTGGAAGGGCACTAAGCCGTATGAGTTACCGGTATCGTATTACAAGTCGTTGCACGGTTGGGCCAACAGTCCGGGGTATGATACCAGGCTGCCTTATTTTGAGCGCGAGGTTACCCAGCGTTGTTTTGAATGCCATGCAAGCTATATAAAGCAACCCGCTGTAGCCAACACCCTGCAAAACCGCGATGCTGGTTTTGATGCCGCCACCCTTGTATATGGTATTGATTGTGAGCGTTGCCATGGACCGGGGGCAAACCATGTTAATTTCCATTTGGCAAACCCCGGCGAAAAGGTCGCCCGTTATATTACCACTTACAAATCATTAAACCGCAAGCAGCGGCTTGACGATTGTGGGGTTTGCCATGGCGGAAATAAGGATGAGTTGCAGACGTCGGCTTTTAATTTTAAACCCGGCGACGACCTTGCCAGCTTTAAGATGCCACGTTTTGCGCCCAGGCAAATAGGGCCCGCTGATATTGATGTACACGGCGACCAGAATGGATTACTTGCAGCCAGCAAATGCTTTTTAATGAGCAATATGGATTGCGGCACCTGCCATAATGCGCACAAAAAAGAAACGGTGAGCCTTGCGGCCTATTCACAAAAGTGTATGGGCTGCCATAACGATGCCAGCCATAACTTTTGTACAAATACGATGGCGCCTGCGGCCTTCCTAAAAAGTAACTGTATCGATTGCCATATGCCATCGACACCGTCAAAAATAATATATGTAGTAGCTAACGGACAAAAGATATCGCCATACAGCGTGCGCACACATTACATTTCTATTTATACTGAAGAAAGTAAAAAACAATTGTTGGCGTTTGCCAGAAAAATGAAACTGGTTCCTAAGCCTTCACATTAAAAGTATGGAAGATGAAAGCGCACTCAGCGCTTGTTGAGCGATCCGCAGCCAACGGATCATGGTTTAGTTGGGGTTGTCATGCTTTATTTTTGACAGCGGCGTTCCGGGGTGAGATACGGAACGCTTTTTTGTTTATGGTGAAAGCTTCCAATCGGCTGGTTCGGTGAGTATATTTACCCCTCCGCTGGGTAAATTGGGACACTTGAACCGACGGCGAGGTAATAAATGAACACTTATGGAAATATTCGACATAAATCATTACCCAATCAAAGCCATTTATACTTATAATGACAGAAGAGATCATTATGGACTTAAAGTGTTATTCGAATTTGAAAAGGGATATCTATTTTTCGATTCGTCGCGATTTAGATTTGGATCTGACATGAGGAAAATATCACAATATCGCTGGAAAAAGCTTAATTATGAGTATAGAGGCAATTTGACTATTAACGATATAAGAGAGGAGGAATTGGTATATTATTTTGTTTTATTTTCAAACGAAGCGATTTTCCACATATATCAATTTATAAACGGTGATGAATTTTGGTACCAGGAGTTTGAAATTATCGACAGAAGTGACAGGGCAGATCGGTATGATGAAGTCGTTGAACATATGAATGAAGATTGGATAACACAACCTGATACTGTAATTGAACCGTAACGATTTAATATGAGTCACTGCCCGCTGTAGGTGGTTTGCGCAAAATACTGTCCGAACGTCTTCGACTTCGGATAACTTTGCTGTGGTCTGATATTGCACCGACGAAATACAAGAACAAAAACGAAACCTGGCGTTGCGCCGGGTTTCGTTTTTTATCGAGTTCCTTTTTCAGTCGCGAGCATGCAGGGCAAAGACTAAAAACGCTGTGTACTCATGCACCGCCCGCAAGTAGTCCGCCGCATCCAGGCGCGCCTATGCAGTTGGCTGTGCAAAGATAAAAACCTTCAAAAAGATAATTGGTGACACGATTTTGTCAGTACAGGTACGGATTTTGGGCAAAATGAACATCGCAACTCATTAATAATGAGGTGTTCCAAAAATAGTGATGTGTGGAACATGGAACACTGGAACATGCAAGCGGTGTTAAAAACGGCGCGCCGTATTGATTTTGAAAAAAATATTTATGCGTGGCGCCGCGTCAATCCCCAATCAAATGTTTTTTATCAACCTATTTAGGGAAATTAGTATTCATTTTCACCTCTTGTATCTGTTGGGTGTGGCGGTTGCTGTGCGCCCCAATAAGCAGAATAAACTGGTAGGCATCAAACGTACCGACCGGTAGTACCGATACATGATTCCGCAGATCATCGGGTGTGGTTTTTATAAACGCAATCAGCTTTTCCCGGTTTTGTTTGAAAGCTGCCAGCGCTTCGTCTACGGTTTTATAGGGCGAATTTGCCGGCTCCAGCGCCGAAAAAGTTTTTGATTTATGGGTACGGTCCTCCACCGCGGCAATCAGCTGATCGTCGGTAAATTTAAGTCCGGCGCGGGCTTCGGGGTTGGCCTGCTTTTTCAGCGACCCATCTACCATTGCCCAAAGCGTGGTTTCTGCCGCGGCAATATGTTTTACGCATTCGGCTACACTCCATTTGTCGGCATCGGGTTTGTAATTCAATTGCGCTTCATTTAATCCTTTAACGGCATCAAATACGCCTGCCTCGGTTTGGCTCAGCAATTGGATGGCCTTTTCCCGTTCCGTTGCGGTGATCATGCCGGTTGAATTTTGCTGCGCCTGGCTTTGCTGTATTGCAAGGCCTAAAATGGTGATGATAATGAGCTTTTTCATGTTAAAATAAGGGTGCTAATGATTGTGTTGTAATGATGCTTTCGGTAACCTGCTTTAAATAATTATAGGTAGCCCGGTATGGTATAACAGCCATACTGATTCTTTTAACGCCAATGTTCCCCAATGCTTCAACCGATGCCAGGGCTGGGTTACCCACAATGTTAACCGGCAGGGAAACATTTGAAGTGATTTCATTAATCACAGCAGGATCGCCGATGCCGGTAACAAAAAGGCCGTCGGCCCCGGCTTCGTAATAAAGCTTTGCACGATTGATAACGGTTTCCAGTGGCTGGGGTAATTTTTGCAAAAAAACATCGGTGCGGGCATTTATAAAAAGCTGCTGACTGGTTTTAGCCAGGTAATTTTTGATACCGTTCAATTTTCGCAGATAAACATCCCCGCCTTCGGTGTCTTCTATGTTAATGCCCACAACTCCTATATCGAGCAGATGTTGTATGTGTTCGCTGATTACGGTAAGATCGGCACTATATCCTCTTTCAAAATCGACTGATAGGGGAATATCAATTGAGGCTTTTATCCGCTTTACAATATAGAGTAACTCCTCAAACGGAATTTTTTCACCGTCGGCATACCCTAATGAATCGGCAATGGCGCCGCTTGAGGTAGCAACCGCCGCAAAGCCGACGGCTTGTATCAATTGTGCGCTTTTAGCATTCCAGGCATTGGCTATTAAAAACGGGCTTGCCTGGTGATGCAGTTCGAAAAATGTTTGGTAAGGCGTCATGAAACAAATTTATTGCGATATTGTCACTTGCAAGGGGTGTTATTTAGACATTTTGACGGGTTGATTTGGACAATAGTAACCTGTATCTTTAAAGCATGAAACATTTAACCATTTTGGTGCCCGACGGCGAGAATAATCTCAGCAGTATAGTGGGAGCCTATAAAATATTCAGTCGGGCCAATGCATATCGTAAGGAAGTTTTTCAAATTGAACTGGCGGGTATTTCCAAAACAGTGGAATTTCACGGCGGTCTTTTTTCGGCTAAACCGCACAAGGATATTTCCGAGATAAAAAAGACTAACCTGGTCATCATCCCTTCGTTAAATCATAATTATACAAACAGCGTCGCGGTAAACGGCAAACTGATCGATTGGATTGGCATGCAGTACCGTGAAGGGGCAGCCATCGCCAGTATTTGTACAGGCGCTTTTTTACTTGCTGCGGCAGGCTTGCTCGATGGTAAAAGCTGCTCCACGCATTGGTCCGCCGCCGATGAACTGCGGATGCGACACCCCAAAATTAAGGTTCAACCGGATCAGCTTATTACCGACGAACAGGGTATATGCACCAACGGGGGAGCTTACTCGTTTTTGAACCTGATTTTATACCTGGTTGAAAAATACTATGACCGCGAGACGGCAATTTATTGCGCCAAGGTTTTCCAGATTGAGATTGACAGGGAAAATCAATCATCCTTTATGGTATTTAAAGGGCAGAAAACACATGGCGATGCGCTAATAAAAAAAGCACAGGATTATATTGAGAGCCATTCTACCGGGAAAATAGCAACCGAAGAGTTGGCCGCCAGCCTGGCGATAGGTCGCCGCAACTTCGACAGGCGATTTATCCGGGCCACCGGCAACACCCCAACAGAATATGCGCAACGAGTGAAAGTTGAGGCAGCTAAAAAAGCGTTTGAAACCAGCCGCAAAACGGTAAATGAAGTGATGTTTGAAGTAGGTTATTCGGATCAGAAGGCCTTCAGAGAAGTGTTTCGCAAAATCACCGGGCTTTCGCCGCTCGAATACCGCCACCGCTACAATAAAGACGCAGCTTAATCCAATAAAATTGAACTATGGCACAAATGACCGTTATTTACCAGGCAACAGCAGATCAGAGCGCCTTTGATGCGCATTATTTTAATGTTCACATTCCCCTGGCTAAAAAGCTACCAGGCTTGCTGAGTTATAAGATCACCAAAGCGCCAATTATCTCCACAACCGGGCATAATGACGTTTATTTAATTGGGCACTTGTTTTTTGAAAACATGGAAGCGCTAAAACAAGCTTTTTCCAGCGAAATTGACCAGCAATGCGCTGCCGACCGGCGTATACTGGCGCCAAATCCCGACGATGTGCAGATATATATTTATGAAACTATAGAAACCTAGGTGAACTCTCCTGTAAGTAAAAAATGGAACGCGATATAGGTATTTAGATCTTTTTTGGAATTAATGTTTACTTTTAACAAATCAATTTAACCTCCTGTACCATGAAAAGAAAGATTTTGATAACTGTGACTTTGCTGCTTTCCTTTGGCGCGGCATTCGCGTATTTTGCCGGGATTGATGGCAAATGGTCGGCTATGCTAAAAGGACCTGATGGCAACGAATTCCCGATAAGTTATACTTTTAAAACCAGTGGCACCACGCTTACGGGGACGATTACCTCTTCGATAGGTACGTTTGATATTTCGGATGGCGTGGTGAAAGGAGACAGTTTGTGGTTCACTGGCAATATCAAAACCATGAAGATTAAAAACAAAGGCAGATATTACGCCGATGGCGACTCCATAAACCTGCGGGTTGGCGCGAGGTCGACGCATACGACGTTGAAACGCGATATGGATAAATAGCTCTTACGGGTGTCACAACCCGGTTACAGATTTATTTGTGCATCGGACCTGGCTGGATCCTGCCTGAATATTTCGCTTAGCGATTGGTAGAGTTCAGGGTGTTTGTGTTTCAATTGTTCGGGCTTTTCGAAGAAATATTCTGAAGCTACAGCTAAAAATTCCGCCTCGTTTGTTGCTGCGTAAAAATTGATATCCGATTTGCCTTGTTCAATCCGGTGAATTTCCTGGTGGATCATTTTAAGCCAGGGTATGGTGTATTGGTGTGCCAGGAGATTTTCGGGCACGCCGTCTGTTGCACCGTCGGATTTATCGAGCAAGTGAACAAATTCATGAATGGCTGTATTTTCTTTCCCCGCCGATTTTGAGAAACCTTTCTGCAATGCAGCCCGCGAAAGCAACATCTGCCCATTCATATAACCAGAACCGACCATCCCTAATATATTGCGATTTTCGCCTTCAAACTGAAATTCCTGGTCGAAGGTGTCGGGGTACAGGATTACGTTGGTGAGGTTTTTGTACTTCCAGTCGCCCAACCCAAAAATGGGTATTATGGCACTGGAGGCGATGAGCACCTTGTCAACATCCGTAACGGCAGTACCAACACCCTCGATCGTGACATCCGATAAAAACGCGGTGACGAGATTTGCAAACCTCACCTTGTCGTCGTTGTTGAGCCTTGCGTAATAATCAACGTGGGTTAGCAGCAACGACTCATACTCGCCTGGGTTTTGTTCACCAGTTGTGGCAGCTACTCTTTTCTTCCTGAAAATAAACCAGGCTAAGAAAACGCCTAATGTTAATATAACGAGATACATAGTGAGGATTTTGCCGCATTTTAAACATCCGGAAAGATGCGGCTGTACAAATGAACGATTTTAATTCTTCATTCGGTGATTTCCGAAATACAACTGCCATTCCCCTTTTTGAGGATTGCAGCTCAATCCTGCCTCGTCCAAACAAGCTTTTGAACATCATATCCGGGTGCTTTTGCTTTTGCCAGGTATTTATTTTTGACATCGTCGGGCCTTCGGTCAACAAAAGAAATAGCGGTTTTTTTGGCGCAAGTCGAAACTAATTGCAAGATTATTCGTATAAGGAATACTCCCTGACCAGTATCGTGCCATATGAAAAAGCTAATACCCCAGTCAGCAAATATTTTATTTGCTTGCAATACAGTTCGTTACAATAGTGCCGTTGTTGAAATAAACAATGACAAAAATAAGTATGCCTTTAACGGCAACCGGCACAATAATGTTACAACGAAGATTCGCTGTATGCTCAACGCCTTTCCGGTGTCAATATTATTGACAGGCCTGGTGGTGCTGTGGTGCGCCCAGCCGGCTTACGGACAGGCAATTAAGAGTAGTTACGCAAAGCTTGACAGTGTGACTACACTGCTTCGTTTAAAATTATATGTTGATCAGTATGATTACGACGACATAGCAATTGGCTTTAACTCCGGGGCTTCACTTACCTATAATCCTAATGAGGACTCGGGATATATGCCCGGTGTCAACGCTGCGGAGGGCCTGGCAAGCTATTCAAAAGATGGTGTACGGCTGTCAGTAAATTTGTTGCCCCTGCCGGGACAAAATCCGGAACACATCAGGCTGTATGTAGTAGCGGCAAATAATGGCGCCATAACGCTGAAACGTACTAAACTTGATTCGTTGCCGAAAAAATATAACCTCTGGCTCGTTGACCGTTATAAAAAAGATTCCATCAATTTGCGGGTTGATTCCAGTTATGTATTTGAGATCAACAAAGCTGATACTGCAAGTTTCGGCGGTTACCGGTTTTACGTGTCGGTTAGTCAAACTCCGGTTATAACATTTCGATTATTAGGGTTTAAGGCTATCAAAGCACCTGGTGGAGCGCAATTATTGTGGACTACCCAAAACGAAGAAAATTCAACCCGTTTTACTGTTGAGCGCAGTGCCGATGGCGGAAGAACGTTTACACCAATCGACAGTCTTACTTCCGCTTCGTTGAATACATATAGCTTTACTGATCCCGCTCCACCTGCCACAACAGATATATACAGGCTAAAGATCACCGATGTTAATGACATAGTCAGTTACTCAAACGCTATAACACTGGTGTATGGAACCATGGTGACGATCGTAACCGGCGCTATTAATATTTATCCAAATCCGGTAAGCGGTATGCTCAATGTTGCTGTGGTCCACGGTACCGACAGTTCAGCGAACCCGGCACCGGATAGGGACGCTGACGCATCGCCATTACTTGCTTCCAGCACACCAAAGGCGCCGCCAGTGTATAATATCAGGATAATAACCATAACCGGCTCCGTGGTGTCGAATGTTATGTCACCGTCAGGCATTTGGAAGGGTGACGTCAGCCGTTTGAGCCCTGGGACGTATGTTCTGAGGGTTACCGATATAAGCAACAGCAAGGTGGTTGGCATCGGAACCTTTATTAAAATGTAACGGTCAGAAGATAGCTATTTCCCCAATCCAACAAGCAGATTTTAATGCAGATATGACGCAGATAACGCGATCGGGGCCGACCTGATCTATATCTGAAATAAAAGTTGAATGTGTAACGCTTTATTGTTTTGGAACCGGCGCCGCCGAAAATTTTGGTATTTTCGGGCGCAACAAATAAGGCTATCGCCTTAAAAATTCAACCAGGCAGTAAATACACTAAATGACCGACAAAAGCGCCCCCGCAATTCTTCAAACCAAACAGCATTTCGAAATTCTCGACGGGTTAAGGGGTGTTGCCGCCCTCGCTGTGGTAACCTTTCATTTTATGGAATGGGTTTACGCCCCTGACAAAAACTTTATCGGGCATGGGTTTTTGGCTGTCGATTTTTTCTTCTGTCTTTCGGGCTTTGTGATTGGGTATGCCTATGACGATCGTATTGGGAAAATGGGCGTTCTTGAATTTTTTAAATCGAGGTTCATCCGGCTGCACCCGCTGGTTATATCAGGATCGGTATTGGGCTTGCTGGCATTTTTATTCGATTCATTTGGCGGCCATCCCGAATTGTACAGCGCGGGCAAGATCATTCTGGCATTTATTTGCTCCCTCATGCTTATTCCGATGCCTGCAATAGCCGACCGTAGCTTTAACCTGTTCAGTTTCAACGCGCCGGCATGGTCGTTGTTTTGGGAGTATATTGCCAATATTTTTTACGCATTTGTACTTTACCGGATTGGCCGGAGCTACTTATGGGTACTGACTATAATTTCGGCCATAGCCATTTGCTTTGTGGCTTATCATTCGGGCAATTTGGTGGGCGGCTGGAGCGGACCAACCTTTTGGGATGGGAGCGCCCGCATTTCGTATTCTTTTTTAGCCGGACTGCTTATTTACCGTTCCAATTGGATCATCAAAAATAAGCTGGGCTTTACCGGCGTAGCGGTTTTGTTGTTGCTGGCCTTTGTTATGCCATCCACTAAACTCAACTGGATAACCGAACCTTTGGTTGTGCTGTTTTACTTCCCTATACTCATCGCTTTTGGAGCCGGGGCTGTATTATCGCCGGGCTTAAAGAAGGTCTGTGTATTGGCCGGAAAGATATCCTACCCTTTGTACATGACGCATTATGCCGCGCTATGGATGTTTGGTAACTATTACTTGGGCCATAAGCCAGGCACCATGCAACTGGCGTTTATCATCATCAGCGGCGTGATTCTACTGGTAGTGGCTTCGTACCTGGTAATGGTGATTTACGACATCCCTGTACGCAAATATTTAAGCCATAAACGAAACGAAAGGCTTGCCAGGCAAAAAGCGGGCGGTGTATAAACGGTGGATTTTATTGGTAAATTAATTGATGTCGAATAATCCGCTTCATCACGATCGGGGCGTTTACCCGGCCCCTGATTTCCCTCATTTTTTTAGAACTTTTGCCTTTGTTTTGTGTTGTAGATAAATTTGATCGGCATCCTGAAATAGCTTATGATAGATAATTTATCCGGCAGCATCAACAAAAGGGTCAGTGAAAGCGAAGAGCGGTTCCGCGCTTTGGTTACTGCTACATCGGATGTTGTTTACCGGATGAGCCCCGACTGGAGCGTAATGTGGCAATTGGATGGCGGCGGATTTCTGTCGGATACGGGCGAACCTATAACTGACTGGCTGCAAAAATACATTCATCCTATTGACCAGGAAATGGTTAAAGCAGCGATAGCTGATGCCATCGCCGGCAAACACATGTTTGAGCTGGAGCACCGCGTTTTGCAGGCCGATGGTTCGATTGGATGGACATCGTCTAAAGCCGTTCCCATACTGGATGACCATGGCAATATTATAGAATGGTTTGGCGCAGCCAGCGATGTTACCGGCCGCAAACGTACGGAAGAAGCCCTGCAAAAGGCCAGGGACGAAGCCGAACAACGAAAAAGACTATACGAAATTGTTACCGCCAATACACCCGATTTGGTGTACGTGTTTGATCCCGCTTATATTTTTACATACGCCAATCCGGCGCTGCTAACCATGTGGGGGAAAAGCTGGGACGAAGCAGTGGGAAAACGTTTATCGGAAAACGGTTACGAACCCTGGCATGCCGAAATGCATGAACGGGAAATTGACCAGGTGATCAGTACAAAAAAACCTATCCGCGGCGAGGTAGCTTTTCCGCATGCTACCCTGGGGCGGCGTGTTTACGATTATATTTTTTCGCCGGTTATTAATGCCGATGGCAATGTTGAGGCCATTGCCGGAACAACGCGCGATATTACCGAACTGAAAGAAAACGAGCAGCGGAAGAACGACTTCATCAGCATGGTTAGCCATGAGCTGAAAACGCCGCTGACATCAGTGATCAGCTATGTGCAGGTTGCGCGGAAAAGAGCTGCGCAGGAAAATGACGCCGTTGCCGTGGGCATGCTGGAACGCGCCGGTAAACAACTGGCAAAAATGACCAGGATGATCAACGGCTTCCTGAATGTTTCGCGGCTGGAATCGGGGAGGGTGATGATTGATCACCAGGTATTTGACCTGTCGGAACTGATAAAGGAAGTGGAAGAGGAAGCCACCGCAACCATATCAAGTCATACAGTTGTTTTGGCGCCGTTACCACAGGTTTTGGTGAACGCCGACCGCGAGAAGGTGGGCCAGGTATTTAACAACCTGCTGAGCAACGCGGTTAAATATTCGCCATCGGGTTCCAATATTTATATAGCCTGCACCACCCGCGATGGCTATGCCGAAGTGAGCGTACGCGACGAAGGCACCGGGATTAGCCAGGAAGATCTGCCCCGTCTTTTTGAGCGTTATTACCGCGTAAAGGAAGCCGAAGCAAACCACATAGCCGGCTTTGGCATCGGGCTTTACCTATGCGCCGAAATTGTAAAACTGCACGGCGGCGAAATTTGGGCCGAAAGCCGTCCGGGTGAAGGCAGTACGTTTTTCTTTACGTTGCCGGTGGATGGGGGAGTAGAGGCAGTCTACAAGCATAAATAATCCGAAGTCATAGAAATCGGACAGCGGGTGAAACTCTCCTAAAATAAAACCCGACATTTTTGGTGACACTATTTTGTCAGTACTTTTTGCATTCTTTGTGGTGTTTTTTGGATGTAAAACCATCAATACGACCTGGAAATGCACTTTTTGGCGAAACGCGATCAATACTTTCTGTTCCACCCTGTTTCATTCCGTTTCACCGGAACAGCGGCGTTTTTGGGTATTAAAACCAGATCGGGTAAGCTCTTCAGGCTAATCAGCCCAATTAAACAACATCCACACACAATTAATAATATGATCGGCATCACTAATTTGGTATACATTAATTCGGAACTTTGTAACCGTATAAAAATAAGGTTCTGCAACAGATGATTAATTAAGCACGTTTATTATGGATATGGATAATATGCCGGTCGGTATGGATCACAGTAAAATGCACAAAGGGCATGACCCGCATAAGGGAATGTCGGAGCATGATCACCATGCCATGATGATCGCTGATTTTAAAAAGCGGTTTTATGTGGTGCTTGCGCTCACCATTCCTATTATGCTTTTATCAACCATGATACAGCAATTTATGGGTGTTAACTGGCAATTTGCGGGGTCCTCGTATATTTTGTTTGCCTTATCGTCGGTAGTATTTATTTATGGTGGCTGGCCTTTTTTAACAGGTTTGGCAGATGAAGTAAAGACGAAAAACCCGGGTATGATGTTCCTGATAGGTTTTGCCATAACGGTTGCTTACAGCTATAGTGTGGCCGTTGTGTTTGGTTTAAAAGGAATGGATTTCTTTTGGGAGCTGGCTACGCTTATCCTGATCATGCTGTTAGGGCACTGGATAGAAATGCGGTCGGTGATGGGCGCGTCGAATGAATTGGAATTATTGGTTCAGCTGATGCCGGCAGATGCACACAAGGTTATGCCCAACATGGTACATGATGTAAAAACAGATACCCTCAAGGCGAATGATGTTATCCTGGTTAAGCCCGGGGAAAAGGTTGCGGCCGACGGAATTATACTGGAGGGCGAAAGTTACCTTAATGAATCCATGCTGACTGGGGAATCAAAACCGGTGTTAAAAGTTAAAGGTGATAAAGTGATTGCGGGTTCTATCAATGGAAATGGCTCCTTTCAGGTTACGGTATCCCATGCTGCCAAAGATTCCTATTTGTCGCAGGTGGTTAAATTGGTAGATGACGCACAAAAGTCAAAATCGCAAACACAGTTATTGGCCGACACCGCCGCAAAATGGTTAACTGTGATTGCATTGGTAACGGGTATCGGCACATTTTTGTATTGGTATTTAACAGGGCAAACGTTAGCGTTCGCAATGGAAAGGATGGTAACGGTTATCGTTATTTGTTGCCCCCACGCTTTGGGTTTGGCTGTACCGCTGGTAGTTGCGCGGTCAACCGCCTTGTCGGCCAAACACGGTTTGTTGATCAAAAACAGAACCGCTTTTGAAAACGCAAGGAAAATTACCACTATTGTGTTCGATAAAACGGGGACGCTAACCGTAGGAAAGTTTGAAGTATCAAAGGTGGTTTCCCTGCAAAAGGACCTTAATGAAAATGAGATTATACGCCTGGCATCAGCTTTAGAGCAAAAATCTGAGCATCCCATTGCTACAGGTATCCTGCAAAAAGTTAAAAACCTGGAGATTGCTATACCCCCAACAGCCGATTTTAAAGCCATAACCGGCCAGGGGGTCGAAGCTACGGTAGAAGGTAAAAGGCTATTGATCGTTAGCCCCGGTTACTTAAAGGAAAATAAAATAGCCACACCTGACGGCTTTACCGCCAATGATACCGAAACGGTTGTTTTTTTACTGTTAGATAAAAAATTGGCTGGATATATTGCTTTGTCGGATGAGATAAGACCGGAATCGGCGGAAGCAATTAAAACGCTTAAGGAAGAAAATATCAAATCAATCCTGCTTACGGGGGATAACAATAAAGTAGCAGCCAGTGTAAGTAAAATATTAGGCATGGATAGTTTTATTGCCGAAGTGTTGCCGCATCAAAAGTTGGAGAAGATTAAAGAGCTGCAAAGCAAAGGAGCGTTTGTTGCGATGACAGGAGATGGCGTAAATGATGCGCCGGCACTTGCCCAGGCGGATATCGGCATTGCGGTAGGTTCCGGCAGCGATATTGCGGCAGAAACAGCCGGGATTGTTTTGGTGAACAGCAACCCGAAGGATATTGTCAGCCTGATTTTATTTGGTAAAGCAACTTACCGGAAAATGGTGCAAAACCTGGCCTGGGCAACAGGTTATAATGTGGTGGCATTACCACTGGCTGCGGGTGTGTTGTATAATCAGGGTATCGTATTGGGCCCCGCCGCAGGGGCGGTATTAATGACGGTAAGTACGGTAGTTGTTGCTATTAACGCGAATCTGTTAAAAGTAAAATCTTAATACCATGGGCCTGGATGAAGGATTAATTAAATTAATAAGTATCTTCGAATAATGAAACGCAGCGCGCTTATTTTATTAACGGCCATCTACATCGTATCCTGCCTGGGTATGAGTGTTAACCGTTTTTATTGCTGCGGAACGCTGGCTTCGGTAAGCTATTCCTATGGAGCCGGCGATAATACGGGCAATCCGGGCGGTAAAAAGGATAAATGCTGCGACCATCAAAAACAAAGCTTCAAGGTTAAGGATAGCCATTTCAGCGCTTCGTCCATTGCGTTGAACCACCCGGTGCCTGCGATAGTTCCAATATTTGTTTACCCGGTTAATGAACCGGCAGCCGGTGTGTCACCAGCCAAAATAGTTTATGAGGGGAATGCTCCACCCGGGCATTCGGATATACCCGTTTATACCCTTAACTGCGCTTACAGGATCTGATCTGTACTTTTCTTAGCCCATGCCTTCCGCATCTGGCTATAACCGCTTTAAATCCATCTTAATTTATAACCATGTGTAGGTTTTGCCTATGCTATTTATCCATTTTTCAATTTTTAAAAAACATGAAAAAAGTAATGCTGATGGCTGCCGCCATCCTGTTTTCTGCCGCTACGGTTTTCGCCGCGCACAGCACCGCTCCGGTTTCCGACACTACCAAAACCAAAAAGGTAAAACCTGTTGCAAAAGTACAGTACACCTGTACGATGCACCCGGATTTTATTTCGGATAAACCCGGCAAATGCCCCAAGTGCGGTATGACATTGGTGAAAAAGACCGATACCCAAAAGAAGGCTACAACCACGAAAATGTAAAACTATCGGTCCCGCTTTTTTGCGGGGCCGATTAAAGCAATTAAGATGATTAATCAACTTATCAGCCTGTCTTTAAAAAACAGGTATATCGTGCTGCTGATCGCTATAATCCTGTTTGCATGGGGGGCTTATTCGGTCGGGCAAAACCCCATTGACGCCATTCCGGATTTATCCGATAACCAGGTGATCGTGTTCACCGAGTGGCAGGGCCGCAGTCCGCAGATCATGGAAGACCAGGTAACTTACCCGCTGGTGAGCAACCTGCAGGGTATCCCAAAAGTAAAATCCATCCGGGCTACATCCATGTTCGGGATGAGCTTTGTTTATATCGTTTTTGACGATAAGGCCGATGTGTACTGGGCCCGCAGCCGCGTACTGGAAAGACTGAATTATGCACAGCGTTTATTGCCGCAGGGTATTACGCCAACGTTGGGGCCGGACGGAACAGGCGTAGGCCATATTTTATGGTACACGCTGGATGCAAAAGGCATGGACCTTGGCGAGCAACGCGCCCTGCAGGACTGGTACGTTAAATTGGGTTTGCAAACAGTTTCGGGCGTAAGCGAAGTGGCCTCATTTGGCGGCTTTGAAAAACAATACCAGGTGAGTATCGATCCGCATAAACTAAACTATTATAATATTCCCTTATTGCAGGTACTTAAAGCGGTTAAAAGCAATAACAATGATGTTGGCGGGCGCAAGTTTGAAATGAACGGCACGGGATATATTGTCCGCGGCCTGGGTTATATTAAGAGCTTAGCCGATGTAGAGAATATCCCCATTGGTGTTATTAATACGGTACCGGTAAAAATTAAAGATGTGGCGACCGTACAAATGGGGGGCGATGAACGCCTGGGCGTTTTTGACCGGAACGGAAATGGCGAAGCTGTTGGCGGAATTGTAGTGATGCGCTATGGCGAGAATGCCGATAAAGTAATCCATGCTGTAAAAGATAAAATGGCAGATATCCAAAAGGGCCTACCGGCCGGCGTCAGTTTTAATATTGCTTATGACCGCAGCGAATTGATTGAAAATGCAATAAACTCCGTTAAACATACCCTCATCGAGGAAATTATAGTTGTATCCATTATCGTTATCCTTTTCCTGTTCAGCTGGCGAAGCGCCCTGAGTATCATTATTCAGATTCCCATTACCATAGCTGCCAGCTTTATCCTGCTCAACGCTTTTGGTATCAGTTCCAACATTATGTCGCTCACGGGAATTGCATTGGCCATCGGTGTGATCGTTGATAACGGCATCGTGATGGTCGAAAACTCGCACAGGAATTTATCCATTGCACAACAAAAAGAACAATCATGACCACAGCAGAAAGAATAAAAATTATAGAAGCATCGTGCAAGCAGGTGGGCCGTGGCGTGTTTTTCTCAACGCTCATTATTGTTGCTTCGTTCCTCCCGGTATTTTTACTGGAAGGGCAGGAGGGCAAACTATTTGGTCCGTTGGCCTGGACAAAGAGCTTTATACTGGCTATTGACGCTATACTGGCGGTAACGCTGGCCCCGGTGCTGATCTCTTTTTTCCTGAAAGGGAAGCTGAGGACGGATGATCGCAATCCCCTGAACCGGGGACTGGAAAGAATTTACCGGCCCATATTAAATTGGTGCGTAACCTGGCGCAAAACAACCATCGGTATCAATATCGTGGCCCTGCTTATCAGTATTCCCTTGCTGCTTTCGTTAGGCAGCGAGTTTATGCCACCGCTGGACGAGGGAACGATACTGTTTATGCCGGTTACGCAGCCTGATGTTTCCAATGCGGAAGCCAGGCAACTATTGCAGGTACAGGATAAGATCATAAAAAGCATTCCGGAAGTGGCCAATGTTTTGGGCAAAGCCGGTCGGGCCAATACCGCTACAGATAATTCGCCTATTAGCATGACCGAAAGTATTGTATTGTTAAAGCCGAAGAGTGAATGGCGCGCGGGTATCAAAAAAGAGGATATTATTAATGAGCTGAATGCAAAACTGCAGATTCCCGGCGTGGTTAATGGCTGGACGCAACCGATCATCAACCGGATCAATATGTTATCTACGGGCATTCGTACCGATGTGGGCCTGAAAATTTACGGGCAAAACCTGGATACCATTAATGTTTTGGCCACCCAAATGAAACAGGCGTTGACCGGGTTAAATGGTGTAAAGGACTTGTATGTAGATCCGATCACCGGTGGCAAATACCTGGATATACAGGTGAACAAAGAAGCTATTGGACGCTATGGTCTGAGCGTGGATGACGTAAACGAAGTAGTGGAAAGCGCTTTGGGAGGCATGGACCTGACAACCACCGTAGAGGGGCGGCAGCGTTTTAGCGTGAACGTGCGGATGGCCCAGGATTACCGGAGTAACCTGGAGGCTATAAAACGCACACTGGTGCAAACACCCGGTAATGGGCCGGTACCGCTATCATCGGTAGCCGACATTAAAATTAGCGATGGGCCTGCCATGATACAATCAGAAAATGCCTTATTGCGTGGAACGGTCTTATTCAACGTACGCGACCGGGATTTGGGCAGTACGGTTAAGGAGGCGCAGGATAAACTCAATAGCCTGGTTAAAACGCTACCTAAAGGGTATTATATTGAATGGAGCGGGCAGTATGAAAATTTAATCCGTGCGGAGCATACCTTAAAAATGATACTGCCTGTTGTACTTATTATCATTTTCGCCTGTTTGTATTTCGCCTTTCATTCGATAAGGGAAGCCTTTTTTAGCCTGATCTCTATTCCGTTCGCTTTAATTGGCGGGGCCTACCTGGTTTATTTTTTTGGGGTGCATTTATCCGTTGCTGTGGCCGTTGGCTTTATCGCCCTTTTTGGCATCGCAGTGGAAACGGGGATTGTAATGGTGATATACCTGAATGACGCCATGCAGCAACTGGTGGCGCTAAAAGGCAATTCAAGTGAAACGATCACTAAAGAAGACCTGCGGGTTTATGTAATGAACGGCGCGGTTAAGCGCCTGCGGCCAAAACTCATGACGGTGTGTGTAGCGCTGTTTGGCCTGGTGCCTGTGCTTTGGGCTACCGGGACCGGCAGCGATGTGATGCTGCCAATTGTACTGCCAATGATCGGCGGGGTTTTAACGTCTTCCACCCATATTTTATTGGTTACACCGCTTATCTTTTTAATGGTTAAGGAATACGAATTGAAGAAATATGGCAAACTGGAAGTATTGGAGGTAAAGGAATAATGAAAAAATATCAAATTATACTAACGGCCTTAATGTGCGCCGCAACGATTGCAAACGCTCAACGCCTGCCTTTGGATAGCGTTTTGGCCCGCGTGGCCGCTAACCCCGGTCTGCTGGCTTATGATGCCAAAGTGAGTGCGCAGGACGCTTACGCTACAGGAGCAAAAAGCCTGGATGCGCCAAAGATAAGTGCGGGCCAATACCAGGTGCCTTATCAAATAAATCCCAATGGCGGCTCCTTTATGATACAGGCCGAGCAAATGTTTACCAACCCCGCCAAGCTTAGGGCGAAGGAAGACTATATGAAGGGCTTGTCGAACTTAACCAGGGAAGAAAAAAGCTACCTGAAAAACCAACTGGTGGCCCAGGCCAGGCAATATTATTACGAACGTGTGGTGCTGGAAAAGAAATTGCTGCAATTGCAGCAAACGCAAAATCTATTGGAGTATATGCTGAAAGATGCCAATATCAGGCTGACATACGGCAAAGAAAAACTGCCCAATATTTATAAAGCCAAAGCCGACCTGTTTGAACTGGATAATACACGCGAGCAGCTCCATAACGAGATCAGCCAGAAGAATATTATGCTCAATACATTGATGAACCGGGATCAACTTACGGCATTTTCGGTTGACACCAATATCGTATTGAAAGATTACGACATGAACATTACCGATACCGCAACACTGGCTGGTACACGAAGTGATATCAAGGGGATCAACCGCAATATCGAATTACAGCAACTCAGTTCCAAAATGGAATATGCCAAACGCAAACCGGATTTCGGTATACAGGCGGGGCATATGTTTAGCTACGGCGGAATGCCCAATCAATATATCCTGATGGCCTCGGTTACTATACCCATCGTGCCCTGGGCATCCAAAGAATACAAAGCCAATCTGAAGGGGATCCGGTACGATGTGGAAGAGTTACAGCAAAAGAAGCTTGATATCCTGAACCAGGCCACCGGCCAGTTGGCTGGATTGAGAGCCGATATGGGCAGCAAAAAAAGGCAATTGAATAATTATCAGCAAAACATTATCCCTGCTTTGGTGAATACTTATAAAACCGCGTTGCAGGCTTACGAGCAAAATACCGGTGATCTGCCATCAGTGCTCGATGGTATCAAAAGTTTACAAACAGCCAGGATGGCGGCATTGGATCGCTTACAGGAATTATTGATTTTACAGGTAGCTTATGAAAGGGAATATGAGCAATATTAAGATTTTTTTAAGTTTGTCATTAGCTGTAGTGCTGGTGGTAAGCGCCTGCAAAAACCCGAAACTATCCCCGGTTGCGTCTACGGCGAAAGCCGATGTAAAATATACCTGCCCGATGCATCCGCAGATATTGGAGGACCGTCCGGGTAGTTGTCCCATTTGCGGGATGACTTTGGTAAAAAAGTCAGGGCAAGCCAGCGAGGGCGCCGGCATCAGTCTGAATACGGTTTTACAGCCGGTTAACAGTAATGTTATTTCTTCGGTTCCCGCTATAACGCCCGTGGAAAAAGTGACTGCTACTGAAATTCAGGCAGTTGGATACCTGGATTTCGACACCCGTACCTTCAATAATATCTCTTCCCGGTTCTCTGGCCGTATCGAAAAACTGTATATCAAATATGCTTTCCAGGAGATCCATCGGGGACAGCGCATTTTTGATATCTATAGCCCCGAAATGGTTACTGCGCAGCAGGACCTGTTATACATCAGCAAAAATTCACCTGCGGAAACGGGTTTGCTCAATGCGGCAAAGCAAAAATTGCTATTGCAGGGCATGACCTATGAGCAGGTAAACCAGGTTATTAAAAGTGGTAAGCCATTTTACAGTCTGCCGGTTTATAGCCCTTATGAGGGGCATGTACATGATGTTGCGCATAGCCAGATGGGCGGTACAGGAGATACGAAATCAGCTACGGATTTTGCTGATAATTTGCCGCTATCCATCAAAGAGGGTATGTATGTAACCCAGGGACAAACACTTTTTAACGTGGTGAATCCGCATATGCTTTGGGCAATTATTAAAATTGGCCGTTCATCCATATCCGCCATCAAATTAAACCAACCTGTTAAAATTACACTGCCGGATATACCCGGTAAAATCCTATACGGGAAGGTGAATTTTATTGAACCAGTGTTGCGCGAAGGGGATAAAACAACCAGTATCCGTGTTTATCTGGATAATATGGACCATGCGTTGAAGGTAAATAGCCAGGTAAAAGCAGAAGTACAATCCGGTAAAGCAAAAGGTTTATGGATCCCGCGATCGGCCTTGGTTAATTTGGGGCAGACACAGGTTGTCTGGCTGAAAAAGGGTCCGGCCTACCGGGCACACCAGGTGGGCACAGGTGCAGTAGACGGTGCAGAAATACAAATTACCAAAGGGTTAGCCGTTACGGACAGCCTGGCATCAAATGCCCAATACTTAACAGACAGTGAAAGTTTTATTAAAATACAAGGCCATGAATAAAATTAAAACAGGAATATTACTACTTGTTATGCTGGTAATGGCGTGCAAAGAAAAACCGGGAGCGCTAGCAGTAACAACGGCTGAAAAGGCTTATTACACCTGTTCCATGCATCCGCAGGTACATGAGGAGCATCCGGGAAACTGCCCTGTTTGCGGGATGAAACTGATTAAGGTAGAATTAACCGGGGCCAGTACCGCCGCTTCAAATAAAATTACGCTTACCGCTACGCAGATCCAGCTTGGTGCCATCCAAACTGATACCATCAGGGAAGAAAATACCGGTATTGAAAAAACACTGACCGGAACAGTGACAACCGACGACAATAAGACCGAAGAACTTAGCGCGCGGATTGCCGGGCGGATACAACAACTATTTATACGCACAACCGGAGAAACGATAAGCATAGGTCAGCCGGTTTATACCATTTATAGCGAAGATTTACAGGAGGCCGAAAAGGAATACCTGCTGGCTATACAACAACAAAAATTATTGCATAACCCTGATGTGGACTACCCGCAGTTGATCAGCGCGGCGGAAAATGAGTTGCTATTGTGGGGGCTTTCGCCTGACCAGGTACGCGGTTTAAAAACTTCGGGAAAAGTAGCCGCCACAACCACCGTTTTCAGCAAGGTGAGCGGCACGGTTAGTGAAATAGCTGTACACGAAGGCGATTATGTTACAGATGGGATGCCCATATTGAAAACACAGGCGTTAAATAATTTGTGGGTACAGGCACAGCTTTATGCCGGCGAGTCGGGAAATGTTAAAGAAAATGACCGCGTGAGTGTGTCTTTTGCCGACGCTGGCGGACCGGTTGTGCAGGGCAAGGTGGAGTTTATTAACCCGGAACTGTCGGATGCTTCAAAAGTCGACCTGATCCGGGTGAGCGTCCCCAACCCCCAGGGATCTATCCGGCCCGGGATGCTGGCTTATATCTCGTTATCAACCGGCAAAGACCGTTCCTTGGCTGTGCCTGCTTCGGCTGTGCTGACCGACGGCATGGGCACCAAAGTGTGGGTTAAAAACCACGATGGCAGTTTTTCTGCTAAAATGGTATCAGTAGGGACCGGAAACCAAGCCTATCTGCCTGTACTTTCGGGATTAAACGCCGGCGACATTGTAGTAACCAACGGTGCGTATTTATTAAATAGCGAGGCTATATTTAAAAATGGCAATAAACAAATGGATATGAAAATGTAGGGGGGATAAAATCCGCCGAAAGCCACCCGGGTGAAGGCAGTACGTTTTTATTTACGTTGTCGGCGGGTATGGGCCCGGGTAATTGAGGTTTTGCAAGAAAACTACCCTTCCTAAAGTGCTTATCTTCAAACTGTTGTGAATGCCCTGTTATTTACCTGCAAATTTTTGAAGCCTTAAAGTAAACGATGCCAGGTAATATCGCCCGAGCCGGTTGGTATTGGTCTGAGTAATATAGCCGGAGCTTGTGGTGCTCGAGAAGCCGGTATTCTGGTTGAAAAGGTCAAACACAGCGAGTCTTATAGTGGCGCGGTGCCCGGTTAAAAACCGGCGTTCCAGATACATGTTTAACAGATTAGGATTGGTGGCGTGGATAGTTTCGGCATAACCATAGTTGAAGATCTTGCTGTAATCGTAGCTCAGGGTCCAGTCATTGAAGTAGTTTTTCCCGCTAAGGCCAATGTTCCATGCGCGAATGTTATCCGTACTGTTGGTGAAGTTGTTTTGCACGGTGTTGATAGTTCGGTTGATGGCATAATTGGTTGAAATTTGCGCGTCGATCACTTCGGGCAGGTCGGCGCGAAAGCGCAGGCCGGGTGCGATAAGCCAATTGCGGGCGATGTTCTTTTCGGTGGTTTCGTCATAGGTTGTTGGATCGATATTGGTGATATACCCCACATTATTGGTAAAGCGCATCGTGCCGTTTAAGGAAACCGAGAATTTACGGTTATCCCATGGGTTGGTATAGCTGAAATAACCCGAAGCAGTATAATAGCCGCCCGCGTTGAGATATTTGGTGAGGTAAACGTTATCCAGCAGTGGGTTCGGCGCGTAGTTAGCCGGGTAAATTACCGTGTTGGTAAGCACCTGGTTTTGTGTTTGAGCGAAGGAAAGATTAGTAAACAAGGTCCGGCTGTTACCGAAATCGAAGAAATTGTATTGAAGGGACAGTGTATTGGTGAATGACGGTTTTAATTCGGGGTTACCCTGTACCGGGTACGAAGCATTGGAGAAATTGGTTACCGGCTGTAATTGTATAAAGGAAGGTTCGTTGCTTGTGCCGCTATAATTGAGGGTGAATATCTTGTTCCGCGAAAAATTGTAAACAAAATGCGCCGTAGGCACAATGTTGAAGGTTGTGCGGTTTATATCTCTTCCGGTAGCAGGCGTATAGCCATCCAGTTCGGTGGGCTGCACGGCCAGGCCCAAAGTATAATTGTATTTTTCTTTTTGCGAGTAGTTAAAATTAAGCCCCAGGCGATTGGTGATGAATGTGTAATGGTACTGGTTGCTCAATGTACTATCAGGATAAAATAAATGGGTGATAGTATCCAATGCTTCTGTCGCCCTGGTGCTTGATGTTTTTGAAAAACTGGAGGCATAATTGACTTGCAGGAACGAATAACGGCCCAATGGCTCAAGATAAGAGATGCTTGCTGCGAAACTGTTGGTGCGGCTATCGGCTTGGATCTGCTGGTCGGGGATGGAAGCGGGCCCTGCGGTAAAATTATAAACTGGATTTTGGTAAAACTGTGTAGTGTTTGAATTAGCCGAGAGGTTGACACTCAGATCGCGCCCCTGTTTTTTAAAACGGTGATTAAACAGCGCGGTTAAGCCATAGTTTGGCGAACTTAATTTACTGCCGGTTGTTGCGTTATAGGCCGAATTGACAGTATCGTTCCGGGTGGAAATATATTGTGCGGTTTGCATGCCATTGCTGCCCGCCCATGAAAATGATGGGGTGATTTTTAAATAGTTTACCGCATCGGGTTTGTATTCCATGTTCCATTGCACACTATGGTTAATGTTTTTATCCGTTTCCCGGTTCATATCATTTGTAGTGCCCAAATCGCTTAAAGTAGTATTCTGCTGTAAGGTATTGGTGGTGGTAAAAACAGTATTATCCGAAAAACTGTAGCTGCCATAAACGGAAAGATTCTTTCCCCATTGGTCGCGGAAGTTGAGGCCTGCGGCATGTGTGTCGGTTATGCCGTTTACCCCGCTTGCCTGGCTTGTGAAATTGCCCCCGCTGCCCAGCGCCAGTTTCCCCCCTGAATGTGATGCCGCCTGTAATATATCGGCAGCAAGTTTTTTACTACTCAGCAAATCTCCGCCTGCCGGTGGGGGCGTAGGTGTGCCAAACGAAAAGGTGTTGACATTGGTATTATTCACATTACCCAAAACAGCTATTTGCTGATCGCCGTTAAAAATAAAATCATTCAGCAGGCCTTGGTAACGATTGTCGCTCTGCACACCGGGTTGTTTTGGCAAAATGTCGGATCCATCGCCCAGCGTTGCCTGCCCCGTAAAGCCATGATTTTTACTGGCTTTGATGGTAATGTTCATAATTTTGGTGGGGTCGCCGGTTTTTACGCCGGTTAGGTTAGCCTGGTCGCCGTAGTCATCTATCATCTGCACGTTTTCAACAATATCCGCCGGGATGTTCCGGGTTGCGGCCTGTACATCGCCATTAAAAAAATCCTTGCCGTTTACCCGCACTTTGGCTACCTGCTTACCCTGTGCGGTTATATTACCGTTGGCGTCCACATCAACCCCCGGGAGTTTCCTGATCACATCCTCAATTGGCGCGTTATCACGCACCTTATAGGCGCTTACCTTGTACTCAATCGTATCTTCCTTAAAAGTTACGGGCGTAACCCCAACAATATTCACCTGGTTAAGCATCCTGGAATCGATTTTGAGGATAACTGTATCGACCGAAAGTGTTCCTGTATCTGCCAGCGTATAATGGCGGATAAGTCCCTGGTAACCCATGGAAGAAAACAAAAGCGTTATCCGTGAGGATTTTACCGTGTTAAACCTGAAATAGCCTTTGGTGCTGGTGGTAGTTACCAGGGTATCCTTTAGCCCGGTAATTAACTTAACCGTGGTGCCGGGGATTGCGATTTTAGCCGAATCGGTAACGGTACCCCTAACGGTGCGGTTTTGCGCTGTGGCTAAATGCACAAATAATAATATAAAAAACAAAGTAAAAACAGATCGCTTCATGTAAATTGTGTTTGTATTCAGGTCACGACGGGGGCTTTTCCGTTTCAATATTTATTTTCAAAAAAAATGTAACGTTTTGCCGCTTTTGGTGACCTGATAGCAGACCACAGACTATATTAAGACATTTGGGCAAGGAAGAAGCTGAATTAATAGCCAGGTGCCGGCAGGGTGATATCAAAAGCTATGAACTGTTGTACAACAGGTATAGCGGGGCGATGTATCACACTTGTATGCGTGTTGTTATGCATAGCGAGGATGCGGAGGATATTTTGCAGGAGGCGTTTATGGAGGCTTTTATCAATTTAACCAGGCTTAAAGATACCGAAGCATTTGGAGGCTGGCTGAAAAGGATTGTTATCAATAAATCGATCAATTACGTAAAGCGAAACCGGAGAACATGGCTGGAAATTGATGATGCCGCCCTGGAAAACATAGCCGAAGAACAAACCATTGATGAACCGGCATTTGGCGAGAAATTGAAGATGATAACCGAAGCATTGGTTGCGTTACCCGAAAAATATAGGATGGTTATTAACCTCCACGTATTTGAGCAGATGGATTTTGAAGAAATAGCGACACTAATGGGCGTACCATCATCAACCATCCGTGTACAATATATGCGTGGCAAACAAAAAATACTCAACAGGGCCGGGAATAAATAGCAAGCGTATGGAAAACGAGTTTGAAGATTTTTTACGACAAAACCAGGACAGTTTCGAAGCCGGATCGCCCTCGCCGCAGGTGTGGGAAAAGTTGAAGAGCGGGCTGGCTGGTCATCACCGGCGACAGGCAAGGGTAATCAGGATTAGGCGGATCAGTTGGGCCGTGGCGGCCAGTATTCTGATTGGTATCACCGCGATCATTATCATATTTAAAAATAAGGGACAAGATAGCCACAGTGTTATCGCCCACAATACCGCACATCGCGATAGCTTGATCGATAATCAAAAAATGGCTGCGCAAAAGATTGAACAGGACAGCGCTATGCAAATGGCCGGTGTTACCGATGGTAAAACACGACAGTCGCTGTACCGCTATGCTAAACTGATAGACGCCCGGCAGAAACAGATGACCGAATTGCAGCAAATTGACCCGGAACTGTATGCCCGATCGCAAAAAACAATGGCCGACCTGCAGGCATTATATAACCGGCTGAAACAACAATTACCCCGCAGCGTGGACCAGGAAAAAATACTGCAATCGCTGATAGATAACCTGAAAATGCAGGAGCAAATACTGACCAATCAATTACAATTGATACAGGGCCTGCAATCACCCAATCAACCAAAGGACGACAAGGATGTTAAAGATATATAGATTTATTGCCGCGGTTGTCCTGCTGGTTCTTCCGGGGTTGGTTTGGGCTGATGTGCCTTCGCATACGGTAAAGAAAAGTATAACAAAGATTTACGCCGTAAAAGCGGGCATGCAGGTTTTTATAAACAACCAATATGGCGATATAAAACTACAGGGCTGGAAGCAAAAAAAGTTGGTGGTTAAGATCATGATAACCAGCCAATCGCCCAATTTATTAAAGGCAGGCAAATTGCTTGGCCTGGTGAGCATTAAATCCGGGCGAAATGCCGGAGGAGTTAAACTGGAAACAATTATCGATACTAGCTCGCGCAATTTGAGACTATCTACCGGTGATCAATGTCACATCAGCTACCAGGTGTTTGTGCCTGCCGGGTTGCACCTCGATATTAAAAACAGCTTTGGGAATACAAAGGCGGAAAGTGTTATAGGCGATTTGACGATAGCTGAAAAATTTGGCGATATCAAAGCAGTCAATTTGACCGGTTTTTTGAAGTTAAACATCCGGCAGGGGAGTTTGGATATTGATAGGCTTAGCAATAGTGTATTAAACATCCAGGGCTTTAATACCGTGACAATCGGAACGGCATCAGGTGATATTGACGCCACTTTTTCATCAGGTGGCAGGGTAGATTTAGGCCTTTCGGATGCGCTGCACAAGCTTAGTGTAGTAGCAGACAATGTACGGCCACTTAATATCACCAATTTGAAAATGGCCAATGCCGACCTGAAAATACACACATCACTCTCCAAAACCATCTACAACGACCATATCCTCCTCAAGCTCGGCAAGCGAAAACCATTATCCACAGCTGATTCGCTTGCAGTTGCTATGGCAAAAGATGATACATCCAAGAAAACCCGTGATAAAATATTGCGCATCAAGAAGCTGAGTCTAGACGCCCTGCAATCTAAAACGCAGGATTATGAATTGAAAACAGGCACTGCCGTAAACATCTTTACGATTAATGCGTCCTTTTCGGTTTTGAATGTGAAGGATTAGAGAGTTTTTTAAACAAAACGTTTAGGATTTCGACTGGTATGAAATACTGAATTGACAACAACGAGTTGCTTTTTTATTTTGAAAACAATTACAAAAGGAAAATCGTGCACCCGGGCATACCTGAATTTTTTTCAAAATCTTTCTTGGTAGTGTAAAGGATCATTCTCAATCAATCGAAAAGTGTTAACTACCTCCCGCAGAAACCTGTCTCCAACCCCCGCTTGTTGTTCATTGTACCAATCGGCAGATTTTTGCATGTCTTCCCTCGCTTTGCGAAGAACCTGCAATTGATACATTATTTTTCTTTGATATTAAAGTGAGTGATGATCTGATCGATTGAAAAAGTCTCGGTTTCCCCGGCTTCGTACTCCTTATCGCGCGCTAATATTTCCCTTTGCTGGGCTTCGGATAAAATGAAAGCTTCGTCCTCAAGGGAGTAATCGTACTTCATACTGTCCAAAAATGCCAGTAAGGCATGTTCTTCCTGTGCATTATGCGGATTAACTACGATAGTCATATAACAAATGTAAGAAATTTTACAACGAGTTGAAAAGTTGAAATCGTTTTGATGCCTATCCTGTTTGTGACTGCATTGCAAAAAATTAGCCTGATATTTTTGGTGGCGCTATTTTGTCAGTAAATGGTGTTTTTTGCGTGAACGCAAATCATTAAACTACTGATAGTCAAATATTAATGTAAAAAATAATTTTGAGTCGCGTGAACACGTGAACAAATGAACAAGCAAAATCTGCATTTGTTACCCGCCGGATCAAGCGCCTGCCGCTATTTTTCCAGCTCTTTATCAATCTCGGCAATCACTCGCTTTATCACTATTATCAGTTCTGATTTTTGGCGGATACGTTCCTGAAGGTAACCACCATAATACATGATCTGATACTTTACGGCCGGGTCATTTAATAGTTTTGAAACATGGACGACTTTATTGGCATCGATAGGCGCTTTGGTTCCTATGTAGGTGTTGAAATTCTCTCTTCGGGCGCCGTAGATCATTTCGTCGGCATGTTCCTGGAACGGCAGGGCCACCATGTATAAACTGGTGAGGTGTTTTAACAGCGTTTGGTTTTCAATGAGCCGGAGATAACCCGATGATTTAAAACTTTCGAAACGCCCATTATCAAAAACAAAATAACTTGTGGTGTTTAGCTGCCCGCTATTGGAATCGATGTAGGCGGAATCAATTTTCCGGTTTATAATTTGCTTCCAGGCTGTATTATAATAATTTACAGTGTACTTTAAATCGGTTACGCCCCCTTGTAAATTAAGAATCTCGTTTTTCAGATCGCTCCTTATGCCGGTTAAAAACTCCCGTTCCATTTTGCGTTCGTTACGCCCGTCGTTCCAGTTATGAAGGGCCAGGGTTACGCTGACGGCAAATATAATAATGGCTATTTCTTCCAGGAGGCCGAGTATTTTATGGCGCCAGCCTGTCTTTTTTTCTGCTATGATGTGTACTGCTTTCTGCGAATGCTTGATAATTTTTTCTTCAGACATAAACTAAATTTTCATTCCCTGACGGATAAGGGTGCTCCCGCAAATCTATCGAAATTTATTAAATTGGGGAGGGCTTATATGTAATGAAACAACCTAACTCTCCATATACTCCCATGCGCTTTTGTAGCCGCCGAGTTTTTCGGCGTAGCTGATCATATCCGCATAAAAAGGAGAGCGGCCAATGGTGCCGCTATCGCCTATGATCACTAACTTTTTCTTCGCCCGGGTCATGGCTACATTCATCCGGCGGATATCAGAGAGGAAGCCAATTTCGCCGTTGTTGTTGCTGCGCACCATGCTGATGACCACCATATCGCGTTCCTGGCCCTGGAAGCTATCGATGGTGTTTACCGAGAGCTGTGGATTGTTGTTGCCGAAATGCTCTTTCAACAACTTCACCTGCCCGCTGTACGGCGAAATTATAGCGACGGAAATGGACTCCAGATCTCCTATAAACTGTTTGCAAAATTTGTAAGTAAACAGGGCTTCTTCAGGGTTTACAGAACTTGTGCCATCCAATTGCTCCGCGAAACCACAACCGGCTGTATCGATAAATAAAAAGGGGAGGTCATCGGCGAATAATAAACCTTTAGCCACAGAGCCGTGCGCCTTTAAGGCATTTCCATAAAACTCCTGCGACGAAAATCCCATAATTGAGGTGTTCATGCGGTATTGTTCTTCCAGTAATACCACCGCCTCCGGGTGCAGGGCTACACATTTTTCCATCAGCGTTAACCCTAGCCCGCCGCGCGCCGCTTCAGCCGATTTTATGGTAGGTGGCAACTGTTGGTGATCGCCCGCAAATATTACTTTTTGAGCCTTTAAAATAGGGATCCAGCAGGCAGGTTCCAACGCCTGCGCGGCTTCATCAATGACCACTGTGCCAACTTTTAATTTTTTTACGGTCCAGTGGTTGGCGCCCACCAGGGTTGCGGTAATCACCTGTGCCTTGCTGACGAGGTCGTCTATAATGAATTCTTCGGTTTTGGCTACTTCCCGCATGATTTTATGCGCTTCGTCAAACAAGGCCTTGCGTTGTTCGCGCTCTGCACGGCCAAAACTGCGCTTATATTTATGCGCCATGTTTTTATATTCAGCAGCCTGCTTTTTTAGCTTTTTGCTCTCCTTCATGTAACTGTGGGCGGTCATTTGGCTATCCAGGGTTAGCGACAGCAACCTGTCCGACACGCGGGCGGGATTGCCTATCCGCAGTACATTTAGTCCCTCGTTCGCCAGTTTTTCGCTCAGTAAATCTACAGCGGTATTGCTTGGTGCTACTACCAGCACCTGCTCGTTGGCTGCTATCAGCTTTATAGCCTGCACCAGCGTGGTGGTTTTACCGGTTCCCGGCGGACCATGTACAATAGCCAGCTCCTGTGCATTGATGATTTTGTTTACTGCAGCTTGCTGCATAGTATTTAAACCTTCGCATGCAATGTGGGATAGCGTGTTAAACGCCGGGGCCTTGTTGCCCGTCAGCACTGCAATAAGCGGGTTATCTTTAAGTGCGGCAGCCTGCTTAATAGCCAGCTGCATTTCGTCGTAACTGTTATTATCAAAAAGCAACTCGATACCTAATTTGCCGTCGCGGGTCCAATCGGGCAGTTCTTCAGTAAACAACGTTATCTTCAGGCGGTCACCACCCAGGTAGGCAATAATGCCTTCCACCCGGTACGATGGATCGTGATTGGAGAATAAAACGGCCGGTCGGCCAAATTGTAACTGGTGGGTGATATCCTGGTGCGAGCGGCGCTCCACTTCAACATTCAGATAATCGCCACGTGCAGGTTCGGTACCAGTGATGGATATGGGGTACCAGCAAAGGCCAGCCGCCCTGCGATCGGCAACCGAGGCGGATTCGGTTAATTTTAAATAAGCATCGCGATCTTCATTACGTTCAATCTTAAGCAGGGCCTGCAGCTTTTCAAAATAGTCCATCGCGCAAAGGTAATGGATAGAGGTTAGTGAATTAGAGGTTAGAGATTAGTTTTTTTAACTAATCTCTAACCTCCAACCACTAATTAACCAATGCTCAATACTTCAGCACCAAATACCCGGTTTTATGTTTGATGACACCGTTTATAGTGTAATCAAGTGCGTAATAATAGGTCCCGGGTAACTGCATCTGCCCGTTTTTGCTGCTGTGTCCGTCGAATACTTTTGAGGTATTGTCATAACCTGTTGCTTCGAAGATCAATTGCCCGTTGCGGTTGGTGATGGTGAGTTTGTTATCCGGATAGCTGGCAATCTGGTCAATGTGGAGGTAATCATTAACGCCATCGCCGTTTGGTGATATCGCCTGGTGAACGTTAACGCCGTCGGTGGCAAGGGTTGCATCTGTGGTGGGATTATTAACACCGCCTTCTCGGTATGTCCGGTATATGGTAAAAAGGTAGTTTTTGCTTGTGGTGTCGTCTTCGGCGGTTACATTAAACGAGAATGAATTCAAACCTTCCTTGAGGGGTATGGCGTTACCCTGGTTACCCGATCTGATCGTATCGTTACCACTCATAACGATCGTCGCGGCGGGATCAACTGCAGTTGGCGTAGGGGTTACAGATGATGTAAGGAATGGCACAGTGCCAGAGTAACCGTAAGTATCGCTTGAAAAGATTGGATTTAGGATTACGTCAGGATTAAACGTCACCGATGCAAGCCGCGCTTCGTTAGGCCCGGCCCTGTTTACCGTTATCGTATAAGTTTTGGTAGTTACGCCATCCTGGGCGGTAACTGCCACTACAATTGCGTTATTGCCGGGAGCCAATGCAATAGGAGCTGACACTGTACCCGATGCCAGCGCCACGCCGTTTACCTTAATTGTGGCATTGGGTTCGCTGGTAACGGGTTTTACTGTCATTGACGTGGTTGTGCCAGGAACGAATATCGAATAATCAGTAGTGGTTGATGCGAACAGCGGGCTCAAAGGATTGACACTTGAACCTATGCGGACTAAATCGGCATTGGGTGAAAGCGCGCGCGTAACGGTGATGGTATACGTTTTGGTGGTGGTGCCATCCTGGGCCGTAACCGCTATGCTAACGGTATTTGATCCCACAGCAAGCGATATAGGCGCAGAAACAGTGCCCGATGTTGCCGGAGCGCCGTTGATGGTCAGCGTTGCATTAGGGTCGCTCGTTACGGGTTTTACCGTCATCGATAGCGTAGCATTGCTTACGTTGAGGGAGTAACTTGTGGTAGCACCGGTAAAAGCCGGATTTAAGGGGTTACTGCTTGAGCCAATGCTGATCAAATTGGCATTGGACGACGGGGCGCGGGTTACCGTAATGGAGTATGTGCGGGTGGTAGTACCGTCCTGCGCCGTTACGGCCACGGCAATAGTATTTGAACCAACAGCAAGTGAAATAGGCGCCGAAACAGTCCCCGATAGTAGCGAGACACCGTTTACGGTTAGTGTTGCGGTACCGTCAGCGGTAACGGGTTTCACCGTCATTGATTGAGTTGCGTTGCCCACATTAAGCGAATAGCCTGTTGTTGCCGATGAAAAAAGTGGGCTTAAGGGATTTATACTTGAACCAATACTGGCCAGTTTGGCATTTGTCGACGCGGCCCTGGTTACATTAAATTGATAGGTTTTTGTGGTAATGCCATCCTGCGCTGTTACAGTAACAGTGATCACATTATTACCCACATTCAGGCTAATTGGCGCGGTAACAACACCGGATGTTGCCGGCGAGCCGTTCACGGTGAGTGTTGCATTCGGATCGCTGGTAACGGGTTTTACAGTCATCGAGGTTGTTACATTGCCGGCGCTTATGGTATAGCTGGTTGTTGCTGATGAAAAAAGAGGACTTAATGGATTTATACTTGAACCTATGCTGACCAGGTTTGCATTGCTTGAAGTTATGCTGCTTGTAGCGCGAATGTTTGCCCTCAAATAGCCGTTCCGGGCGAATAATTTAGTAGGCACTATCGCCATAAATAATAACGATGCCAATAAAGCGCCTGTTTTTATACCAGGGATTAACCAGCCGGCAAACAGGCTTGAATTTTTGTAGTAAGATGCTTTCATTTGATTATCTGTTATTTGTTTTATATGTACTATCGGTACAATTTAGCTCGCCAGGGCGTCCCTTGTCAAGCTAAAACCAGGCGCATAGCTTTTTCGAAGCCATACATTATGATATTTAGTCCTATAAAACTGGGGAATTAAGGGGTTCGCTTTAGCGGTATTTAGTAAGTGGCACCATTCAGGTAGTAAATGGTGAAGTGCTAACGGGAATTAGATTTGAAAGAGAAAGGTCGAAAATTACCTCCTTAACAACAAACGCCGGGACAAGGCCTGGCGTTTGTTGTTTAATAGTTAGTGAGTATTATTGATTTATATTGAGCAGATGGGATTCCTTTCTTAGTATTTTAGCACCAAATACCCTGTTTTATGCTTAGTAATCCCGTTTGCCGTATAATCTAACTGGTAATAATAGGTTCCCGGCAATTGCATTTTGCCATTTTTGTTGGAGTGACCATCGAATAACTTCGAGCTATTATCGTAACCTTTGGTTTCGAAAACCAATTGCCCGTTACGGTTAATGATGGATAGCTTATTATCCGGGTACTGGGCAATATTATCTATTTGTAAAAAGTCATTAATACCATCGCCGTTGGGTGTAATGCCCTGGTGAACAATTATGTTTTCGTCATTCAATGCAGGAACTTCCGCTAGTTGGGCTAAACTGGTACCGGGGCTATAGTTAGCAACCGGGCCGACTGCACGGGTTACGGTTACGGTATATGTTTGATTGGTGATACCATCAGCTGCGGTTACCATTATGGAAATGATATTGGCGCCGACGCTTAAAGCCATGGCGCCCGAGGGGCTGCCTGATACCACTGGAGTATTGTTTACGGTTATCGTGGCGTTGGGATCGGCAGCAGTGGGTGTTACTGTAATTGACGATACCCCGTTCACCACACTGGCAGTATAATTGGTATTGAGGATTGTGAAAGCCGGGCTTAATGCGCCGCGACTAAGTTTTAACGAGGCCAGGTTATCGATGGCTGATGCCGCGCGTGTCACCGTTAAGGTGTAAGTGCGGGTGGCGGTATCATTTTGCGCTGTAACCTGCACGGTGATGATATTTGGACCGACTGATAGCGGTATAGGCGCAGACGCCGCGCCTGAAGTTAAAGCGGTTGTGCCGTTCAGCAATAAGGTTGCGTTCGGATCGGCAGGAGTTGCTGTCACTGCCAGGTTGGTTACGCCATTAACCACACTGACTGCATAATCAGTCTGATTGCTTTTAAAGACAGGCATTTTAACACCCTTGTTCAGTTTTAATAAAGAAAGCAGGGTATTTCGTGCTCCTGCACGGATCAGTGTCATGGTGTAGGTTTGTTTCGTTGTACCATCCTCTGCCGTTACCGATATCGTAATCGTATTTGTTCCGACGGATACAGGTATCGGTACGGATGTTGCACCCGAAGCAAGCGTTGTTCCATTTACCTTGATCGTCGCATTCGGGTCATTGGTGGTAGGCACTATAGTTACCGCCTGCACGCCATTTACCAGGTTACGGGTATAACCGGTTACACCGGGACTGAAGGATGGCGTAAGAAGTCCGGCATTCAACGTTAAATGTGATAAGGTAGCATCGGTAGACGCGGCATCCCGGGTGATGCCTACTGAATATACGTTTTTGGTTACACCATCCTGTGCAAACACCTGGAGGTGAACGGTGTTGAGGCCGGGCGCCAATGGTATTGGAATGGTTGTTGTTCCGCTGGCTATTGTGCCGCCATAGGTTTTTATGGTTTCCAGGCTATTGTCGGCGGTTGGGGTTAAGGTTACTGAGCTAACGGAATATGGTACCTCTTCGGTATAGTAAAAGGTTGAAGGGTTAAACGTGGGCGAAAAAGCGCCATAGCTTATGGCAAGGCCACTTAAATTGTCATCTGTTGATGAAATTACGGCTATATCTACCGTTGCGGTATTGCTGCCACTGCTGTTTGTTGCGGTAATGGTATAGGTTGTTTGCGGGCTTAGGGCAGTTGGCGTACCGCTGATACTACCTGTTGTGCTATCGAAATTTAAGCCGGCCGGTAAAGCGGGACTTATAGAATACCCTCCTGAAAGCGGAAGTTTGTAAACTGTGCCATTATCGCTGATATATAAATTCCCCGAAGCATCCATTGCTAATCCGCCTGGCGCGAAAAACCCCGAACTTAACTGCACCGCCGTATTGGTGCCTGCCGGGATTTCTGAAACTTTGCCGCCGTTTGCTTCCGTAAAAAATATATTTCCGTTGCCATCTACTATGATATTCGACAGGTCGGATGTGCTATAACTGGTAAAGCCCGAAGCTATGGTAACCGCGCTTCCTCCGCCCGCGGGAATTTTCTTTATTGAGGCATCTCCATCATTACATACATATACATTTCCATTGGCGTCAACAGCAACGTCGGTCATGTATGAAAGTCCGGAACCAATATTTATGTTGCTGCCACCGGCTGCAGGCACTTCAGTTATTGACGTTATTGAGCCGCTATAGGCAGCCACATAGATATTGCCTGCTGCATCAAGCGCAATTCCATTTGCGCCGCCAAAACTCCCTACCGTACTTGAAGTTCCGCCGGAGCTGATTTTATATATGGTTGAACCATCCAGCGCAAATACATTTCCCGAGGCATCTACCGCAATATCTTCCGGTCTGCTTAAAAAGGTCAATAGTGTAGCAAGGAGCGATCCTGTAGAAGATAGTTTAACCAGCTTTTTGTCGCTCGTGTTTGAATAATCAAACGCGTAAAAATTGCCTGTTGCGTCGCGGGCATAAACTATATAACTGGTACCTGAAAATACGGTTGACTTGCTGCTGCCGGTGTAACCCGGGGCGGCTACCGCACCTCCGCTGTTGGCGGGCAAGAGGGTTGTGATACCCGTGTTGACAACATACGTTTGCGGGCCGGTATAGCTGATGGCCGGCGCCTGGGCAAATAACATAGCCGGCGCCATTGTTGCTAATACAGTCGCCAATGCAATGCCGCGCTTTAAAAAAACTTTTCGCTTTGGTTTTACATTGGTTGTAATTGCGAATAAGTTTAACAGGATCGTTTTCATATCAATAATAGTTAAATAAGCCCCCAAGCAGCGCTTTGATTGTTATTTCGTAGCGTAGTTTTCGTTGGGTTTCGATATTAAAGATATATGTCCTCGCTATGCCAAATTTAAAAATGGATGTAATCCCGGTTTTTTTGATGATGAAGCCGGAAAATTTAATGACAGATGGAAATTTGAGTTACATAGGGAGTAAGGGCATTTCGCCGGTAGATATATGAATGCAGGTATATTTATTTAGTTAGGCGTCAGTTTGTTCTTAAATTGTTCGCCCCCTGGGCGCGGACGGACAGACCTGGAACTGATGTCGGGTAGTTCCGTCCATGCACCATCAGCAAAAACAAAGCCACCCGGCTGTTGCAGGATGGCTTTGTTTGATCAATTGGAGGTTAGAGATTAGTTTGACTTTTTTAACTAACCTCTAGTCTCCAACCTCTAATCACTAATCTCAATACTTCAACACCAAATACCCGGTTTTATGCTTAGTGATACCGTTTACAGTATAATCCAATGAATAAAAATACGTCCCCGGTAATTGCATTTGACCGGTTTTGTTGGAGTGTCCATCAAAAACCTTTGAGCTGTTATCATAACCTTTCGCTTCGAAGATCAGTTGCCCGTTGCGGTTCATGATGGATAGCTTATTGTCCGGGTAATTGGCTATGTTTTCTATGGTTAAAAAGTCGTTTATCCCGTCGCCGTTGGGGGAGATGCCTTGGTGGACTACAATACCATCACTCTGTATCGGCCGGGAAACCGGTTGTTGGTTTACACTTAGTGATTCATCAGGTATGTTGATAGGGCCGGATGTACGGGTTACTGTTATGGTGTAGGTTACGGTACCGATACCTACTGATGGCGTAAAAACGATGCTGATGGTATTTGAACCAACCGCCAGGTCGATTGCCCCCGAAGCTGTGCCCGAGGTAACTACTGCGCCGTTTACTTTTATCTGCGCCGATGGGTCTGCCGCAGATGGCGTTACCGTAATGGAAGATACGCCGTTTACCACGCTCGCGCTGTAGCTGGTTGTGGCACTGGCAAAAACCGGGCTCAATGTTCCGTTGCTTAAAGTAAGAGCCGACAGGTTGGCGCTTGTCTGGCTCTGGCGGGTTACTGTTAGCGTATATGTTTTGGTGGATGTACCATCTTGCGCTGTAACCAGGATGGTTATGGTGTTGGCGCCTACTGCCAGGGCGATTGATCCTGATGCTGAACCGGATGCTACTGTTGTGCCGTTTACTTTCACAGTGGCACCGGCGTCACTCACGTAAGGTGTCACGGATGATGTAGTGATATTGTTGGCGACCGATGTTGTATAACTAATTGTGCTGCTTGCGAACGCCGGGCTAATTGCTCCCTGACTAAAGGTTAAGGATGACAGATCGGCATTGGACGAAGCCGCGCGATTTACCGCAACTGTATATGTTTTCGTGGTTGTACCATCGCCCGCAATAACTACTACGGTTACCGTATTAGCGCCAACGGTCAATGCTATCGACCCTGATGCCGATCCGGATGCTACTGCTGTGCCGTTCACTTTTACCGTGGCGCCGGCATCGGCGGTTGACGGGGTTACCGTTAATGAGGTTACCGTATTAGTAACCGACACCGTATAACTAAGTGTACCACTTGCAAAGGCCGGGCTCAAAGTGCCCTGGCTTAACGTTAGGGCCGAAAGGTTGGCATTAGAGCTAACGCGGTTAACCGTGAGCGTATATGTTTTTGTGGTTGCGCCATCAGGGGCCGTAACTACTATGGTTATAGTATTGGCGCCCAGGGCTAATGCTATTGGCCCCGATGCTGAACCTGAAGCCACGGCAGTTCCGTTTACTGTTACCGTTGCGTTTGCATCGGATGTACCAGGGGTTACGGTTATTGAGGTTATCGTGGTATTAACATTTGCGCTATAATTATTGGTAGCAGGGCTAAATGTTGGCGTAATAACGCCGGCACTTAAATGTAAACTGCCAAGGAAAGCATTGGCAGACTGGCGTGTAGCAGTTAGCGTGTAGGTTTGGGTGGTAATTCCATCGGCGGCGCTTGTAACCGTAGTGATTGTATTTGCGCCCACAGCCAACAATATATTAGGGGAAGGTGTTCCTGTTGCGATGGCTTTACCGTTTATGGTAATGGTACCGGTTGTGTCGGCTAAAGTTGGTGTTATGACGATGCCGCTTACGCCGGCCGGCATAGTAACGCTGTAGCTATAGGTACCTGATGCGAATGCAGGGGACAGGGTGCCCGCGCTGATGGCAAAATTAGCAAGGCTGGCATTACCGGTTCGATTTACAGTGATGGTATAATTGCTTGCGGTTGTGCCGCCGTTGTCGGTAACAGAAACTCCTATAATATTTGTGCCGACCGCTAACGGGATAGGCGTTGACGCGGTGCCCGAAACAACGGTAACACCGTTTACTTTTATCACAGCGGCGCCGTCGCCTGCAGTGGGTGTAATTGTGATTGAAGAAGTGGCATACGGTTCGCTTACTGAGTAGCCTGTTGTCGCAGTGGCAAATGCAGGACTTAAGGTGCCGCTACTTACTGCAAGATTAGTAAGGCTGGTATTAGTGCCGGCTACTGTTTTGATGTTTACAGTGCCTACACCTGCGCCACTGTTGTTATATCCGGTTACGGTATAGGCAGTTGCGGCGCTGGTAGCCGTAGGTGTGCCGCTAATGACACCAGTATTGGTATTAATAGAAAGACCCGCCGGCAAAGCTGCGTTTATAAAATAGCCGCCGCCGGACACGCTTTTGGTGATGATGCCGCTTACCGGATCGGACAGGTAGAGCACACCTGCTGTGTTTACAGCAAGATATATATTATCTGTATTGGCCAGTGTGCCAAAGTTTAACGGGGTGCTCACAATATCGCCTGCAGGGATTTCATATACCGCACGGGTGTTGTTGCTGATCAGTTGGGCGCTGTAAAAAATATTCCCGTTAGCATCAACCGCTATGCTGGCTGCATTGTTGAGGCCGCTGTAGTTATATTGTTTTATCGTACCATTGGAAGCCAGTATTTCATTAACGCCACCCATCGTAAAAAATACATTACCGTAGCCATCCACTGCAACAGCGGTTGCGTTATTATAAGTTGATGGTGCAATTGTAACCGGCGTACCATTACCGGCAGGGATTTTTTTTATGCCGTAGCCATTATCGGCCACATAAACGTTGCCAGCTTTATCCACGGCTACGCTTACCGGGTTGAAAAACCCGGAACCTAAGGTTAAAACGGTTCCGCAGGTTGTGATCTCCTTAACCGCGTGGTTGCCATAATCGGCCACATACACGTTATTGGCTGCATCCAATGCAACGGCTGTGGGATAATTGAAACCAGAACCTAAAGGTGTGACTACGCCGCCGGGAGTTATTTTTATCACCGCATTGCCGGTGGTTTCGGCGGCGTAAACATTACCGGCAACATCGGCGGCAACGCCTTGATTACCGCTGAGGGACGAGGCAAAAGTTGTTGCACTACGCGTATAGCTTGCCGGCGATACGATGCTACTTTTTGGCGTTAGGGGCGCAATGGCGTCATTAACGGCATAAACTTGCGGTGTATTATAGGCAACCGTAGGTTTTTGAGCAGGATTTACCGTAATTTCAATTGTAGCTACACTGACACCGCCGCTGTTGCGGGTGGATATGGTATAATTTGTTTTGGGGCTTTTTATGGTAGGTGTTCCGCTGATGATACCGGTATTTTGATCGATGGACAAGCCGGCCGGGAGGGTTGGGTTGATGTAGTAGCCGGGATTGATCTCGTACATACTTTGGGTAGTCCAATCAGCAATATAAATATTGCCATTTGCGTCGAGCGCGACGGCGCCCGGCTGTTTCAGGGGAATGGCCTGGGCTACGGCAGCCGGCGCCCCACCGCCTGCCGGAATTCTTTTTATAGCAGCATTTCCTTCGTCGGCAACAAATACATTGCCTGCCGGGTCTACCGCCACACTATAGGGGGCGTTAAAGCCCGAAGCCAGCGATACAAGGCTGCTGCTGCCGGCGGGAAGCTCTTTGACGTTATTACCGGTGGTGTTGGCTATAAAAACATCGCCGGCCCCGTCTACCGCAATACTGGTAGGCCCATTCAACCCGTTTCCGGTAATCAACGCAACCGGCGTTCCGCCGCCCGCAGGAATTTTGAAAATTGTGTTTTTGCTTTGGTCGCTCACATATAAATTACCAGCGGCATCAATGCCAATTCCCTCAGGATTGCCAAAGCCGTTGGCATAAGTAACTACGCTGCCGTTGGCAGCTGATATTTCCTGTACCGACCTGCTGCCTCCGTCGGTAAGAAAAATGTTGCCCGCAGCGTCCATGGCTAAGCTGGTCGGATGGTTAAACCCAAAACCTAACAAAGTGGGAGTGCCGCCACCTGGAGGATACCTGAAAATGGACGTATTATTACTAAATGCGGTATAAATATTGCCGGCGCCATCTACTGTAATTCCGCCGGCCTGCTCATACTGTAGCCCTGATGCCAGGGTCAAAGGTTGTTGTAGCGGAACCGCCGCCCCGGTATTTGCCGGGCTCGCAGAAACCGGCGTGCCGACATAGAAAGTTTGCGGGGTACTGTAACTGATATTCGGCTTTGCGGTTGCGCTTACCGTAATGTTAACGGTTGTAACACCGCTTCCGCCCAAATTCGAGCCGGTGACGGTATAATTTGCGGCAGGTGTAACTGCCGTCGGGGTACCTGATATAATTCCCGTCTCCTTGTTGAAGGTCAGGCCAGGGGGTAGTGATGGTGCAATGCTGTAAACGCCAAAAGGAATCCCCACGATAGCATTACCACCGCTTTCGGTAAAAATACCCCCCTTATTATCAACGGTTACCGCTGCCGCATTGCTTAGGCCGGATATAGCCGGGAACGCAGCGGCGCCGTTTTTCGGCAATTCCATAATAACGGAATTAGCCTGCGAATAATAAATATTACCTGCGCCGTCCACTGCTACCCCAACCGGCGGTGAAGATAACCCGGTGGCTATTAGGATGTTTTGTCCGGTTGAGGCCACTATTTCATAAATTGTATTGCCGGCAGTGTAACACCAATATACATCTCCGGCCGCATCTACTGCAATACCAGTGGCAACATTGCCCATAATCAGCTTGGGCGTTTTACTGCCGGCGGGTATTTTATAAATCCCGTTAGCGCCCGTTACATATAAATTATCAGCTGCATCAACAGCAATTCCTTGTGGTCCGGTAATGGTAAATAAATAGTTAACTACGTTTTTGCTGCCTGCCGGAAATTCCTTGATATTGTTGTGTCCGTAATCTGCAATAAACAAATTACCGGCAGCATCAACAGCGACGCCCGTCGGGTGCGACAGTGTTGACCCAATAGTGGTGAAGGTGCCGCCTGATAATTTGGTTACGCTCGTGCTGTTTGTTCCCACTATATAAATGCTGCCCGAGCTATCAACTGCCATCCCGGTAATGCCGATGGCCAGTGTACCCAACGTAACCGGGTAAGGTCCGGGGATCGCTCCGGCGTTTTGCGGTGCAAGCGGCGTTACCGGTATCAATGGGTTATAAACCTGGGGGCTGCTGTAACTAAAGCCTAATGCATTGGCGATAATGTTAACCGTTAAGTTTATAGTTGCTGTGGCGCTGCCGCCACCGTTGGTAGCCGTAACGGTATAATTGGCTGAAGCACTTGCCGTTTGCGGAGTGCCGCTGATTATGCCGGTGGTGTTATCAAAATTTAAGCCCGAGGGCAAGGCCGGACTAACGGAGAAGGCTGATACCGGCCCGCCAGAAGAAACGGGAGCAATCGGTGTTATGGCGCCTTGCGGAACTGTATAGGTTTGCGGCGAACTGTAACTGATAATTGGCTTCGCCGGAGTGTTAACTGTAATATTGATAACTGCGGTGGCAGTGCCATATTGATTTGCTGCAGTCACTGTATAATTTGCAGCCGGAGTAATAGTAGTTGGTGTGCCGCTGATCACTCCGGTTGTAGTATTAAAATGAAGCCCGGTGGGCAACGCGGGGCTTATTTTATAGCCGGCGGTTCCAATTTCTACTAAACCTTGAATACCATTATCATGATAGCCATTGGGATTAGTTGCAGCATTGCCTACATAAAGGTGGCCAAAGTTGTCCGTCGCTAAACTATACGGGTTATACAGATTTGATGCAATAATGATATTGCTTCCTCCGTCTGCTGGTATTTCCGTCACTGTCGTTTGGTCGAGTTTGGCAAAATAAACATTTCCAAGCGCGTCTACCGCTACACTATTCAGGAATCCGCCGGGAGTGGTTCCGCACAGCGTGACTATCTTTCCGCTGCCTGCCAAAATTTTTTTTATTGCATAATTGTTTGCGTCTGCTACGTATATGTTCCCCGCGGCATCAAGGGTAAGACCGGCGGGATAGCTAAACCCTGTTGCAATGACAACCGAGGTGTTACTTCCGGCGGGGAGTTCCCTGACGTCGCCTGCTCCATCCTCAGTGAAATACAGGTTGCCGGCGGCATCAAGGGCAACCGCCGACGGGGTGCCGGTACTCACCGCGGTAGTTGGTGAAGTTGAACCGGGCGCGAGCTTGTATATTTTATGGTTTGCCTTGCAAAAATAAAGGTTGCCGGAAGCGTCAACCGCCAAACTTATCGCGTTAACTCCGGATACTAAAATTGCGCCATTCTTTATTATGTCCGGATAAGCTGCTATATAGACACTGCCCGAAGCACCAATTGCTACAGCAGCAATATCACTATAACCGCTCACCGACACTGGTGCAGAAAAAGCTACAGCACCGCCAGTATTTGTTGGAGACAAGGGGGGTATAGCAACACCCGAATTATAAACTTGCGGGGTACTATAGGCGATTTTGGGCGCCTGCGCATCCGCAGCCGAAACCCCAAAAAACAACGCCATTAACAGCGACAAAAATATTTTTAAATTGGTTGTATTAAATCCAAAGAAAAAATTCCTGGTGTTTTGTTGGGTAGAGCGATTTTCCATGCCGGTTTGTTTTGGGATTGAAAGTGCTTCGCGAAAGGGGGGGCATTCGCTGCGCCAAGATAACCCATAAAGCTACCACAAAAAATACCAAGTAGTTTGTATTATTTGTGAGGGCCTTTTCCCTGATTCCCTCTCAAAAAAACTCACCAAAATGCCATAGTATCCCGGAGGGATCGTGCAGGAAACATTCGCGGCCCCATTGCTCGGTGCGGATGGGGGTAAGCCTTACGCCTTCGTATTTGGCTGGCAGGTTTAGCGCCTGCAATTGCTGGTAATGGCGGGCAACGTCGTCTACCTCTAAAAACACCATGGTATTGTCAATCCAATCCTTTACGTAGGCGTTTTGTAAATAAAATGCTAATCCTTCAGTTTTAAAAACAGACATTCCCGGCGTTAATACAGTTTCCTGGAAACCCAGGTCGCGGTAAAAGCTGCGGGACAGGTTAAAGTCTTTTGCGCCGATGAAGGGGCGGATAGATTTTGCTTTGTGTTCCATTTTGAAGGTTTATTAATGCTTGATATTTGGAGATATGATTTCGCTGGCACTAATGTAGTTGGAAAACCTGAATAATGGTACATGCGTCCGATTGCTTGTTTTTAAACAAGGCTGTGCTAAAATCAAATGCTGAAATTTTAGACGAAAAAATTTTTGTAACGACCAATTCTCTGTTTCTCCGTGCCTTCTTCGCAAATCTCTGCGGTTAAAAAAATAACCACGGAGATACACTGAGATTCTCACAGAGGACGCAGAGACAAAACGTGGTTTGATTTGAAAATTGCTTTTATAGTTTTGCGATGGCCCTTTTTAAACGCAGATATTTTAGGGCGCAAAGATAAATGGAAGCCACTTATGATTTGGTGTCGCTATTTTGTCAGTAAATGCATTTTTTTTGTGAGAACAGAATGCTGTAAAAGTTTAATAACCAATGTGTTCTAAAAAGCGTGCGCGTAAAAAAACTAGAACACGCGAACATCAAAAAAGCGCAAAAAGGGTGTCGCCCTGAAAAAAGTTGGTGTTTTTTGATCGTCCTGACAGGTGTTTATATGGGTGGGTTTTGGGAACAAAAAAGCCCCTTAGTTTTTGCTAAGAGGCTTGCTTTTGAGCTATATAATTATAATTACGCTTCTGCTAAAACGGGGTAATCGGTATAACCTTTTGTACCGGGGGTGTAAAGGGTAGTAAAATCAGGCGTTGCCAGTTCGGCGCCGGTTGCCAGGCGTTTTGCCAGGTCGGGATTTGATAAATGTGGTTTACCAAATGCTATCAGATCGGCGTGTCCGCCGGTCAGCGCGGCTTCGGCCCTTTCGGCGTCAAAATTACCACATAAAATAATATTGTTTTTAAAATTGGCGCGGATGCTGTCCTTAATTTCCTGTGGTACAGGTGGCGCACCTCCGGCCGAATGATCCAAAACGTGCAGGTATAAGATGCCCAGGTCATTCAGTTTTTCGGCCAGGTAGGCATAGGTTTCGTCAACCTGCCCGTAAACCGGCATATCGTTAAACGCGCCATAAGGAGAAAGGCGCACGCCTATTTTGTCTTTACCGATAGCAGCTATTGATTTTTCAACGATCTCCAGCAGGAAACGGCTGCGGTTTTCGATACTGCCGCCATATTCGTCGGTGCGCTGGTTGGTGCCGGGATTTATAAACTGCTCAATCAAGTAGCCATTTGCGCTGTGGAGTTCAACGCCGTCGAAGCCGGCTTCAATCGCATTTTTAGCAGCCTGTACAAATTCGTTGATGGTTGATTTAACTTCTTCGGTGGTGAGGGCATGCGGTACCGGGTGGTCAACCATGCTGCCTGCTTTATCCGACCAGATCTGCCCTGCAGCAGCAACCGCCGACGGCGCTACAATTTGGGCGCCTTCGGGCAGGCTCGATCCATGGCCTATACGGCCGGTATGCATCAGCTGCACAAATATATGCCCGCCTTTAGCGTGTACCGTATCGGTTATTTTTTTCCATCCTGCTATTTGTGCGGCGTTGTAAAGACCGGGGATCCGCGGGTAACCAACGCCGTTTGGCGATGGGGAAGTACCTTCGGTAATGATGAGGCCCGTGCCGGCACGCTGGCCATAATATTCGGCCATAATATCGGTTGGGATGTTGTCTGATGTAGCCCGGTTACGTGTCATCGGCGCCATGGCCACACGGTTGGCTAAGGTTATAGCTCCGGCTTGCAGCGGAGAAAATAGTTTGTTTGCCATAATTTAAAATTTATGGAACAAATAACGATGTTATAACATGTATTTTTAGTCAGCGAAAAGCCATTTATTCAGAAGTCCTGAGTCTGGAGTCGAAAGTCCGGAGTCCTAAGTGTTTTTCAGTCTTAGCCTAAAAATGCATTGAGACTTTCGACTATAGACTCAAGACTTAGGACTCAGAACTATTCAGTAGGGAGTATGTCTTCGCTGTAAAGCTTTTTCTCGCGGTTGATAATTTCGGCGAGGGTGGCATCCTTTAGCATCCGGACAGTTTCGCGGCGCACATCCGAAAAAATATTCCTGATGCCGCAATGCAATTCGTCCTTACATTCGTTGCATTTTTGGTAATAACGATGGGTAACGCAGGGCAGTAAAGCAATGGGGCCGTCAAATATTCGCATCACGTCGGCCATGTTTATTTCTTCGGGGGTAAGCAATAAATAATAGCCGCCATCTTTGCCCTTCCGGCTGTTAACGATACCAGCATTCCGCAATACCAATAATATCGATTCAAGAAATTTTCTTGAAATATTTTCGGCAGTCGAAATGGTGCTGATATGTACTGGTTCGTTTACAGGTTGTTGGGCTAAATAAACCAGCGCATTAATTGCATATTTGGCTTTTTTAGAAATCATAAGGCGCAAAATTGCTCATTTTATTGTACATTTTAAAATATTTTTCGTAGAGCTTGTGTATCATAAGCTAAAGGTCACAAATCAATTCCCGTCAATTACAACCGGGAGATGGCTTTTAAGAAATGGGGAACACAAATACCAGATGGAGCTGTATCAAAAGTCGATTTTATTAGAAGGTTACCAAATAATATTTGCCTCTGTGATCTTTGTGTTCTTGTCTCTGTGGCCTCAGTGGTTAAATTTTACCACAGAGTCCGCAAAGAAGGCACAGAGGGGCACAGAGTTTTTACAGCGCGAGATAATTTTGTATAATCTTTATTTATTTTACTTATGATACAGCCTTATGGAAAAAGCTGCTTTAGGTTTTAAATATTAATTTCCGGCAATTACAAAGGCTGATATATTCATCTTGATTTTAAAATCCTATCTTTAAATCCAAACCCGGAATTTAAATTCAAACCAATACATTGGACCCTCAAAATACCCCGCTTCCCGACAGTTTCTGGCATTTAACCGCCGAAGAAGCCATCAGCAAATTATCGTGCACGCAGCAAGGCCTTAGCGGCCAAAATGCTGCACAACGGCTTTCGCAATATGGCCCTAATACCATTAAGTCAAATTCGCGCACTTCGGCGGTGCTGTTGTTTTTATCGCAGTTTAAGAGCCCAATTACACTATTGCTGATAGGTGCCTCCGTGCTTTCGGCGTGCCTTGGCGATTTAACGGACAGCATAATTATCCTGGTGATCGTGATCATTAGCAGTGTGCTTAGTTTTTTGCAGGAACGGGGCGCTGCGAATGCGGTAAATGAGTTGTTAAAAATGGTGCAGTTACATTGCACGGTTTTAAGGGATAGCGTTAAAAAAGACATTCCTATCGAAGGTGCGGTGCCGGGTGATATCGTATTCCTGAGTGCCGGCGATATTATTCCCGGCGACGGGCTTATCCTGGAATCGCAGGAGTTGTTTGTTGATGAAGCAGCATTTACCGGCGAAACCTACCCGGTTGAAAAAGATCCCGGCGTGGTGCCTGCCGATGCGCCAATATCCAAAAGAAGCAATTCGGTTTTTATGGGGGCACACGTTATCAGCGGGAAAGCAAAAGTGCTGGTAGTAAAGACTGCTAAACAAACGGAGTTTGGTAAAATATCTGAATCGCTGCAGCAAAAAGCACCCGAAACCGATTTTGAGCGGGGTATCCGCAAGTTTGGTTATATGCTGATGGAAATTACCCTGCTGCTGGTGATCATTATTTTTGCTATAAATGTGTTGCTGCACAAGGATGTCATGCAATCCTTCCTGTTTTCGCTGGCACTCGCGGTGGGGCTTACGCCGCAGTTGTTGCCGGCTATCATCAGCGTAAACCTCTCAACGGGCGCCAAGCGGATGGCCGAAAAAAAGGTTATTGTAAAACGCCTTTCGTCTATCGAGAACTTTGGCAGCATGAATATTTTGTGTACCGATAAAACGGGGACCATCACTGCAGGTAAAGTCAATTTAAAAGATACTATTGATATTGAAGGCAACCACAGCGATAAAATCCTGAAATATGCCTGGCTTAACGCTTCGCTGCAACAAGGTTTTCATAACCCCATCGACGATGCCATTATCGGCAGCTATAAGGATACCGAAAGCGGCAAGTTCAAGGTGCAATCAGAGATCCCCTATGATTTTATCCGGAAACGCCTTACCATACAAGTGAGCGATGGCAAACAAAACATCGCCATAACCAAAGGGGCCGTTAACAATATACTGGCTGTTTGCAGCAAAGCCGAAACGCCGGACGGCAAACAGGTAAGTATAGCCGACAAGAAAGATCTGATACTAAGGCAGTACCAATCGTCAAGCGATGCGGGTTTTCGTACGCTGGGTGTGGCGTACAAACCGGGGACGGCCGATCATGATTTTAAAAAGGAGGACGAAGAGGGGATGGTCTTCCTGGGTTTTGTGACGCTGTTTGACCCTCCCAAACCTGATGTAAGAGAAACCATTGATAAACTGGAAAGCCTTGGCGTAAAGCTGAAAATAATTACCGGCGATAATGCCCTGGTAGCTAAAAGTCTTGCCATACAGGTTGGCATTGAGCACCCGGTTGTACTTACGGGTGCGCAAATGCTGAAAATGAGTAATACCGCCTTAATTCATCAATGTGTGCTCACCGATATTTTTGCTGAGGTTGAACCTAATCAAAAGGAACGCATCATCACCGTGCTTAAAAAGGCCGGCAACGTAGTGGGTTTTATGGGCGATGGAATTAATGACGCCCCTGCGCTTCACACCGCCGATGTGGGCATTTCGGTTGATACAGCGGTTGATGTAGCCAAAGAGGCTGCGGAGATTGTGTTGCTTGATAATAACCTGGATGTATTGTACGAAGGTATTATTGAAGGCCGCAAAACCTTTACCAATACCATGAAGTACATTTTTATGGCCACCAGCGCCAACTTTGGCAATATGTTCAGTATGGCAGGCGCATCGTTATTTTTAAAGTTTTTGCCCTTGCTGCCCAAGCAAATATTGTTAACCAACCTTTTGACGGATTTCCCCGAAATGGCCATTGCAACTGACAGGGTTGATCAGATCAATATCCAATCGCCTCAGCATTGGGATTTGGGCTTTATCAGGCGCTTTATGATCATTTTCGGGCTGTTGAGCTCGGTTTTTGATTACCTTACCTTTGGCGTTTTGTTATTTGTGATGCGTGCCGGCGAAAAAGTTTTTCAAACGGGCTGGTTTGTGGAGTCGGTTATCTCGGCCATTTTAATTGTCCTGGTGGTTCGTACGCGGCTTTCGTTTTTAAAGAGTCTGCCCGGCAAGTATTTATCCATAGCGACCGTAGTGGTTTTTGTTTTTGTGTTGTTGGTGCCTGTAAGCCCTATTGCAGCCTGGTTTGGTTTTGTGCCACTGCCCATAACTTTTTATGGACTGATGGTGCTTATCGTAACCGCTTACCTGTTCTCGGCAGAGCTGGCTAAAAGATTATTTTATAAAACGATAAGTAAGAAATTAGCGAAGCGAGGTTAGTTTATGGTGCAAATTGCCTGCTGAACACCCTGGTGAAATGGGGATAAATCATTTCATCAAAAATTAAATTTATTTTTTGTTTTGCTAAAATATTTAGCATTTTTGCTGTATGACCAGGACACAACGCGACGAAGAAATACAGCTAAGGAACCAGCAATTAGCTGAGTTTGACCGGAAATTACAGGCCGCAAGGGCCAGTGAATCGCAGTATTTAAATTGCCAGTTTTTATATAACGAGGCCAGGCAATTAAAGTTATGGTTTTTTGATCCGCAGATAAAGCGTTGGTTTACGCCCGAGGAGTTTTACAATATGTACAACAAACATCCCGGAAACGATAAAATTTTTCACCGCATACAGCTAAAAGATCCGTTTGACGGCATCGAAGCCGCACACAAACAACTGGAAAACCTGAGCACGCGGCTGCTGATCTTTACCCGCAGGGTTATCAGTTATTACTGGATTAAATAGATTAAGGGAGGTGTCCCGGCGAAGACTAAATCAGGCTTTGAATTTGCTGTTGCAGGCTTTACAGGTGTAATCGTTCCTGTTTTTGAGCCCCCGCGTTAACATGTACAGACCAAGGAACATCAAGCCGGCGAATACGATGTAATGCTCGGTTATGTATAATACAACCAGTGCTGCTACAATACACAGGATACCAAATTTAATGTCTTTCCATTTATGGCTTTCAGCCTTTTGACTTTTGCAAACCGGGCACTGCACCTGTTTCCACATAAATAATTTCTGGTCCTTTAATCCTTTATCCGGCAACCCTGCCGGGCGCCAAAATTATATAAAATATTAAGACGCGCTTAGGTATTTTTAATTAGGAGACTGCAAATTAAATTGTAGTTTAACTTACTGATGTTTGTTTTTTGAAGATATAGACTGGCGACTTTGGCTAAAGCCTGCCTTCAGTTTTTTTACTATCCGTCGGTTAAAACCGACGGCAATGAATACTTGAAGCAGGTAAAATCATAGCCGTCCCTTTTAAGGGACGGGATATGAAATAGTGAGATGAGGGCTTTAGCCAAAAGATTTTGGAAGCGATAATTTGACTAACTCGCTTGTTAGCTTTCCACTATTCGCTTCGAAGGCTTTTGATCGGATTGATCAATGCTGCACGTATTGCCTGGAAGCTCACGGTTGCCAGGGCAATCAATACGATAAGGCCTGCAGATAGCGCAAACAGCCACCATTGTATTGCTGCGTGATATGCAAAGCTTTGCAGCCATTTATTTAGGGCATACCAGGCAAGCGGCGAGCCAATTACCAGCGCTATCAATATCAATTTTAAAAACTCACCGGTTAACAAACCAAATAACGATCCAACACCGGCTCCCAATACTTTCCTGATGCCAATCTCTTTCACCCTTTGCTCGGCAGTAAACATAGCCAAACCTAACAAACCCAGGCAGGAGATAAATATGGCCAGTACAGCAAAACTGTCGGACAACTTGCTGACTAACTGTTCATTGTTGTAGAGTTTATTATATTCCTCGTCCGAAAAGGAATAGCTAAAGGAGAAATCCGGGTTGAGTTGTTTGCACAGTGTACCCAGGCTCGCGATGGCCTGTTTGGTCTGGCCGGGTTGCGTACGCACCAGGGCATTGCCGTAAGTAACATTTTCACCAAAAGGAACTACTAAAGGCCTGATGGGGTCATGAAGCGAACTGAAATGAAAGTCTTTTAACACCCCGATAATATGTCCTTCCCTGCCCCGAAACTTCAATCGTTTTCCGATCGGATCTTTATAGCCAATCAATTTTAATGCCGATTGGTTGATCATAAAGCCGTTGGAGTCGCTTGGAAATTCGTGGGAGAAATCGCGGCCGCTTACTACAGTTAATTTCAGGGCTTTGGCAAAATCGTAACCCGCATAAGTATAGGTGAATTGCACGTTGGTATTCGGACCGGCGCCAGTCCAGTCAATAGCAGCATCGCTTTGCTGAATTAATGTCGGCGTGCTGCTGGTACGTGTTACAGATTGGATACCCGGCATTTTTAAGGCTTCCTGTTTAAAAACATCGTACTGGTTGCCGAGTTTACCTTCCAGCGGCACATAAACCAGGTTCTCCCGATCATAACCCAGGTTGACCGATTGGAGATAATTAACCTGTTTTGATACCATCAATGTGCCGATGATTAACACAATGGACAGTACAAACTGGAAAACAACCAGCCCTTTACGGAAAATCGCCGATCCATTGTCCATTTTTAAAGTGCCTTTTAAAACCTTGATAGGCTTAAAGGAAGACAGGAACAAGGCGGGGTAACTTCCCGAAATGAGGCCGGTCAGCAGTGTAACGACGGCAAGCTGTAACCAAAAGGACATTTCGTGAAAAGGTAATCCTATTTGTTTCCCGGTTAACTGGTTGAACCCAGGCAATAAAAAAACCAACAACGCCAACGCTATCAAAACAGCAAAAAAGGTAACTAATAACGATTCGATAATAAATTGCTGTATCAGCGATGACCGCAATGCTCCTGCAACTTTACGAACTCCAATCTCTTTTGCTCTTTTGAGCGACCGGGCGGTTGCCAGGTTCATGAAATTGATACAGGCGATAAGTAAGATAAATACCGCTACGATGCTAAATAAATTGACATAGCCAATCCTGCCGCCTTCAACTTTGCCATTAACAAAATTGCCGTGCAGGTAAACTTCGCTGTAGAGCTGCAGGGTCAGTTGCGGGCCACCGGTGTCCTTTGGCTGGTCGGGATGGAAGCGGTCAAAAAAATGCGCGATCTTTTGATTAACCACTGCGGCATTGGCACCTGGTCTTAACTGAACATAGGTGCCCGGGCCGATATTAGACATCACGCTTGCCCAGGGGTTTTCCTGTAAAAATTCAAACCAGTTTGTCAGGTACTCAAAATGCTGGGAACTGTTTGCAGGCAGATCTTCGAAAACTGCGCTTACTGTAAAATTCGCCCGGTTATCAAAGCGCAAGGTTTTACCAATTGCGGCAGCAGGGCTTCCAAAAAAGTCGACTGCCATTTTATGCGATATAGCCAGTGACGACGGTGTATTTAAAGCGTTTTGCGCATTGCCTTCCAGTAGTGGATAGCTAAACATCTTGAAGAAGTCGGCTTGGGCGGAGTTGCCGTCCAGCTTTAATAGTTTGTCGCCGCTTTTGAACATGTGCGGACCACCGAATCCCCAGCCTGAAGCAAACTCGACTTCGGGTATTGTTTTCTTCAGTTCGTCAGCTAACGGCCCGGGCGTGCCATAACCGGCATTAGCATTATGCCCATCGTAAAGGGTTTGATAAACAGTAAACAGGCGATCCTTATGCTGATGAAAAGCGTCCACGGCACGTTCATCGTTTACCCAAAGCAAAATCAGCAGGCTGCAAACCAATCCCGCAGCCAGTCCCGATATATTGATGAATGAATGTGTTTTACTCCTGGTAAGATTGCGCCAGGCAACTTTAATGTAATTTCGTATCATACGGGCCTATTTTTGCAATTCGCTTCTATAAAAATGCCAAAGTGTTATTATGCTAATAATCAGTATTTTAAAATGGATAAAAGGGTTTGTGTTCGTTCGCTTTCGATACAACAACTGTTCGTTTCCGCAAACATCCATAAACAAAAAAGCCGGAAGCAAAGTATTTGGCTTTGCTTCCGGCGGATGAAGTCAGTTTACAAAAAGAGCAGATATTATCTGAATGGGATTGAAGGTTTAAATACTTTATGTCCTTTTGATGTAGCAGCAGGTTTTGGACCGCTTGCCGCGTTCGACATCAATTTAGGCGCAGCCGGTGCATAATGCGATGCAAATAAACCTTGCTGATTGGCCTTCCACGTGTTAAAATTAAGCAGGGTTTCGGATAGCTGTAAGCTAAAGTCCATCGATTTGGCATCCTGATCAAACGGAACACCGCATTTCAGGTTTTGGAACCAGCGCATCCAGCCAGGCGAGCTTGGAGGGTCATTTTTCAACGTATCCGGATCAAACAGCGGGCTTAATGGCGATAACGTAGGATACTCGGCAGTGGAGTGACAACTGTAGCATGAGCTCATTGGGTTATCAACCGGGCCGTTTAAACGGCTGTTCCAGCCCAAATGCGTAGGCGGCAACTGTTTGGTGTCCGGGTTAATAATCGTTTCAGTCAGTTTGGGGTTAATAATGGTTTTAGTTGGTGTAGGGTTTGAAGCGTTGGTGGTATCTTTCGGATCTTCGCCCCACATCAGGCCAACCGGGGTTAAGTTTTTCCATTTTACGGCATTGCCCAATGCGCCATTGTACTGGAAGTTACCAAATACCCACCCGTTAGGCGCGTTATTGTCGCGAACCATAATGTCCATCTGGATAAGCGCAACGCGGATTTTCTTGCGCACAGTTGCCTTGCCGAAGTTTGGCGCAACGTAAGCATCCCACCATATATCGTTAACCAGCGATGGCACTTCTTTAACCGCTGTGGCTTCAGGTAGTGTAACAAACAACAGTTTAAACAGCACCGCGCCGTTTTTAAAGCTCACATTATGTGAACTATCAGGGTTGATATGGTCTTTCCAAACTTGTCCAATGGTGTAACCGGCAACATCGTTATAAAAACCAACGGCTACAGCGCCTGCGCTATCTGTAGGTTGTGTTGGCGCCAACTGAAATGGCTTAACCGGGGCTTCCTGGGTTAAGCCGTGAAATCCCTCGCGGCCGTTTGTTCCGTAATGCTGCCACGGCATGTGATACCATTTGCGCACCTTGTTATCTTCAACCCTGAAGTCGATATCGGTATTACCTTCAAAACAGTAATTCTGTACCGCTTCCAGGTATGCGCGCCAGTCTTTTTTATAATCTATTTTAAAAAAGGGGGGCAGCGAGTCGGTAGGCAGGGTGGTTGGGTAATCCTGGCTAAGTTTAAATACCGGCCCGGTGTAGCCGGGTACCATGTAGCCAAAATCGGGGAAAGGCAGGTTAGAGGCGCTGGTGGTATCGCTACCGTTGCCTCCGCCGCCGTTACCCCCTTGTTTGCATGACCACATCATGCTTACAATACCGAGAAGTAAAATTGTTTTTCTCATGATTTGTTGGGTTTAAGTTATTAGTGATTAAGTGATTATTTGTGTGCTGGTTCAAATTCAAAAGTAGGGCCGGCCATCAGTCCTGTTCCCGGGATAGGGATGTTCATTAGCTCGGTGGCAGCGTATTTCAGTTTGTACATCTGGGCTACGCTCTTCATCAATAATCCCGGATCGCCGTTACAGGCAATATGAATATTGTCAAGCAATTCGGTATAGGTGCGGTTAAATGCGCGGGCTTTTTCCAGTAGCTCGGGATATGCTTCGTAGTCTGCCAGTTTTGGATTAAGCTTCATATTGTGCACTGCATCCCATTCCACCACAATCTTGTCGCCTGTGGGGCCGCTTTTTGGGGTATCGGTATCCCGGTAAAGCCGCTCTTCGTGTATCTCGTTAAAGCGGAAATAGTGCGCATATTCAATCCCCTGCCCAAACATTTGCTGGTCCGAATCTTCAATCGTGTCGTCAATGCCTTCGCCCTGGCCAACAATTTCGTCAATTGCCTGGTGGGCCGCCTCCATATCGTACACCGGGATAATTTGCCCGCCGCTGCCGTAATAATGTTCTTCGGTTACCTGTTTTTTGTGCCATTCGGGATTGTCTTTAAAAATACCGCCTGGGGTTATGCTGTTAACATACTCAATACCAATACGCACAGCCATGTAAAACTGACCGATGGTATGATAGCCCTTGTATTTTGGCGGCTCCGAAGTTGGCTGCGGCAGTTCTATCCGTAAAAAAGTATCAACCGATGATTTTGAAAATTTTTCAAGGTTGATGATAAACGAATCATCGCTATCAGGCAAGCCGCCCGGGTAAGTTGGCACAAAGTTTTTAACGTTTATTACCGGCTCGCCGCCAATAGCGTTCAGCACGTTGCAGGCCAGTATCATGTGCAGCATTTCTTCAACCACTACGCTGCGGATGGTTTCTACCGCTTTTTGATTGGTGCCATCTTTAATGGAATATAAGGCACACAAATAAGGCGGTATGGTGGAGTGCTCCAGTTCTATGGCGGTTTGCAGGGCGGCTTTTAGCTGGTCAAGCGTTCTTATTACGCCATCTTCGCCTTTGGTTTTGGCAGCAGTTGCCATTAAGGTGTTGAGGGCCTTTGGCGCAGGCAGCGGCTTTAGCAGCATTTGCCGTTTTGGATTATTGGGTTGTTGTAATGAGGCTTTCATTTTTTTATTTTTCAAGTTGTTTAAGAATAGCCTCAGCGGCCATAAAAGTTAAGGCTGTCATGGTAAGGGTTGGGTTTGATGTGCCGAGTGTTGCCATATTACCACATCCTGCCAAAAATAAATTGGGGTGGTCCCAGGTGCGTTGTTCATAATTCACTACCGAGTCGTCCTTTGTGAAACCCATACGGTGGGTGCCAACAATGTGGCCCGCGCCGCGGTAGGTGTATCCCTGGCCCTCGTAAACCACGTAGCCGGCATCGGTAACAGGGTTATAAACAGTAAAATCCTGTATCTCGTTGGCTTTAAATACCTGGTCGGATACGGTTTTTGAAGCCAGGAACGATTTACGCAGATAATCAGACGCGCCGTAATTAATTACCGGCATATAATTGCCCAATGGGTCGGTAAAGGCAGGGTCGATTGTAACGCGGTTGGTTGGTTCCGGGCTTTGCTCGCACTCAAAATGGAGCAGGAATTGCCGGGTGATCACTTCGTTCAAATGCGTACGCAACTTTTTACCGAACATCCCTGCTGCCAGCGCGTTGCTAACATCGGTGCCGGGAGCAAACGTAGGCCAGCTCCATCCCCAGTTATCAAAAGGCGATATCCAGGCAGCGTGTTCGCTGCGGAACGGTCCATCGCGGAAGGTTGGGATATTGGTGGTTGAACCGGGACCGCGGTAGGGGTAAATCTTTTCTTTGGTGAGTCCCCAGGTAAGCATTACCATGTGGTCCATCAGGTTGCGGCCAACCTGGTCGCTGGTTTTTGCCGCGCCTGATGCCAATAATATTTTGGCGTTCTCGATAGCGTTGGCTGCCAATACATAAATTTTTCCTTTGGCAACGCCGGTAGTGTAGGCAGGCGAATTAGGGTCCGTGTATTGTTTGTAATTAACACCGGTTATTTCTTTTGTTTTTTCATCAATGCTGATGGTGCTCGCAACAGCCTGTGTTATAATTTCAAGGTTTTTGAAATCGGCACGGCGCAGGCTTTTTAAAGCATTGTATTTAGCCTGCACAGGGCAAATAGGCACGCAACTGGCATTTCCTTCGCAACGCTGCCCGGTATAGGCATCCCAAAGCGAGCTTACAGGGTTATAGGTTTCGTCCTGTTTTTGCAGTTTGAGTTTTTGCGAAGCCTTATCCCAAACCACATCCCGGTAAGGGTATTTTTTATTAGGCGTCGAATTTCGCCCCTGCGGGGTACTGATGCAGGTTAACTTGTACTCGCGTTTATTGAGTTTTACCTTCAGGCCTTCGGTTTTTATGGAAAGTTGCTGATCCAGGTAACTTTGCGGTATTTTTTGCATCGGGAACACATAGTCCTTACCAAAATAATCAGGCGGAGTTTCCGGGTATCTTTGTTCTGCAACATCGCCCGATACGCCAATTTCCAGTTCGGCCATTTCGTAATAAGGCTTCAGGTCGTCGGCAGTTATGGGCCAGTCAACCGCCTGGTTATAAACGGTTTTCATTTTAAAATCGTTAGGCAGCATCCGCAGGGTAGTCCCCAGCCAGTGCAGGGTAGTGCCACCCGGGCCGCGTACGGCGTCGCTGGCAAAGGGGAGGGGCCCCATCTGCACCAGGTATCCCGGTGGCGGCGGGCCGCCGGGCGTAAGTTTCACCACATCAAGCACGTTTGATGTGGGTGCATCTTCCAGTATGGGATAAGGCGAGTTTGGTACTTTTGCGCCGGCGTTGTAAAAACGATCGAGGTAACTCATATAAGTGCGATATGAGCCATCGCTGTCAAGCGCGATACCCGATTCCAGGCCAGCCTCCAGCATCAGCACTTTTTTGCCGGCCTGTGTTAAAGTTTTGGCAATAATTGAACCTGCTATGCCGGTCCCAACAATTACCACGTCATAATTATCGATTTTCATTTTTTGAAAAGGTTTTTTGGTTTATAAAAGAGGCCTATAATGGCGGCAAACTCCACGATCCGAAACCTGGTTGCTTGGCGCCGGGAGGATGTGCTTCGGCTGTGTCCCACATCAGGCCCTGGATATATGATTGCGAAGAAACCACATTTGGGCCCCAGTTACCAGTGTACCACAGGGTAATAATGTTTTGCGCCATATTATTATAGGCGGAGATAGGCATCAGCTGGTCCGAAACGGCAAACTCCAGCGCTTGTTCATCGCCTTTTGTTTCTTTTAAAATGGCTTGTACTTTAGCAAAAAAGAAATCGAGATTGGCTTTTTGAGCAGCGCTGGGCGTGTTGCTTACGCAATTAAAGTAGCTTTCAACCATTCCTGTTCCCTGCAATTCGGCCTTGTTGAAGCCGGTAAGTATTGCCGAAATTTCCAGGAAGAGATCTGCATTGTTTGTCATGGTTATATTGGGTTTTAGGTTATTAATATGCACTACTATGGCGCCGCATAAAACGGCGGGGGGCAATAAAACAGGGGTGTTTAAGAACGCTGAAGTATTAATCCGGAATTTTGTTGAATGGAGTAGAACACGCCTGTTTACGGCAATGTTAAATTCATTCAACAAAATTCAGGTAAAAACTGAACTTATATTAGAACGACTGTTGTATAAAATAGCTGATTTTTTGGATCAGGTTAGGTAAAATTTACTTAAAGAGCTATAAAAAATGGCTTTGTTTAATTATGGATTAAATGTACATACTATTTATTAAATCCAACACAAAAATATTTTTTTTAGAGCGATTGTGGAAAAATTGGAGTTTATCCACCAATGACTGATGCGCTTGCAATTGTCCGGAGGGCAATTAATCAGTTTGTTAAACCGATGAAATAAAACATAACCGTATTTGCTGGCGGGAGAGCGCAGCCATAACGTTCAAAAAGAAATAATAAACCGATGTGTCAACAGGTTTTAAAAGCGGAGTCTATTCGCAGGCTATTGGCCTGGGTTTACTTCGCTATCTTCGCGCTCAACAGTAATTGTGCACTCGGTAACCAAAGCGGCTACGGCGCCAACAGCTGCCAAAACAGGCAACAATAATGCGCCTACAACGCCTACGGTAAGCGGAAACGACA
>Ga0068855_100000164_pt1 | contig 85118 bp, 62 predicted proteins | sample KBSCornC52_FD_66592 | JGI IMG/M metagenome (GOLD analysis project Ga0068855, IMG submission 66592) | Corn rhizosphere microbial communities from Kellogg Biological Station, Michigan, USA - KBS Corn C5-2 | ecosystem: Host-associated > Plants > Roots > Rhizosphere > Soil ...
AAAGTCTTATAATACCAACCCGGGTGTCCAGTCATCAAACAATGATGATCAGAATAGTATGTGGTACTATGATCCTCCATCGCTGTTTGACAAGATATTGAATGATGTAGGTAGCCTAACCAAGTTTTCACAGACTAATTTCACCTCAAATGCTTATGGTCAGGTTTGGGTTGCCGCTGCCGCTATGGGGTGCATTGAAAAATGGTTTTTCAATAACAAACTCGGAACGGGAATCTTAAGTGACATTTTGGGCGATTTTGCTACAGAAATTGGAATAAAACGAATAAATGCAATTCAGGGAACAACGGACTATTTTAAAGATTTGCTGCATGAATTCGATTTTCTGGATCAAATGAATGGCAAATTGGTCGAAATCGATGGAAATACTTACATGTATCAAATAGTTAGAAATTTTGACCAATTAAACAAAATAATAGCTGCAAATGGATCTGCAATAAATACTGGTAAAAACAACCCGCTATCATTGGCCATAATCCCAACTATTGAGGGTATGCATGTGCTTAATTGTGGATTAGGTAGACCCTGTAATCCAAACGAAGTAAAGCAGAACGCCTTTGCATTAAAGAATTTCTTATTTAAACCGTGGTTTGTAACATTTGCCCATCATTTTTATAACGAATTATGTGGTCACAGCCAAAGTCTGCAAGGTATCGTTGGCCAAGAGTGCGATCAGTCGACGGGAATGAACACAGGCTTCACTGTCTTGGGTTACGAGGTATTAGACATATTATTAGATAATTCGAACAATAAAAGAATATTGATTGATATTAAACACCTCAGCCCATTAGGAAGAAGCCAGTTTTTTACTATAAGACAACGTAAATATCCTGAAATTCCCATTATCATCAGTCACGGTGCTTGTAACGGATTGCCGGAGATGAACAATGTATTAGCTCAAAGAAATACTTTGGGAAGCACTTTCAACAATGCGGAGATAAATTTTTATGATAATGAAATACTGGAAATGGCTAGATCTGGTGGAATAATTGGTTTGCAATTAGACGAAAGACGTATTGCGAGTGTTGATGCTCTGAAAAATATTAAACATTCGATCTTTCGCAATAAAATAATGTATTACAGAAGTAAGCTGGTTTGGAACCAGATACAATATATAGCAGAGTTATTAGACGATAATGATTTACCAGCCTGGCAAAATATGACTATTGGTTCAGATTATGACGGCATTGTTGATCCAATAAATAGTTTTTGGACCACCGAGCAATATCCGGCACTAAAATCCTACCTGGAAAAACATGCCTATAATTATGTTACGACCAACTCCGCAAATCTGAAAAATGACTTTAACAAAATCGAGCCAGATGTAATTGTACAAAATATTTTTCAAACCAATGCTTTGGACTTTCTAAAAAAATGGTTTTAACAAAATAAGCTATTCTTACGCCACGCGGATTCTAAACCACTATTTATTACAATCATAAACTTTAATTAAAATGAAAAATTACAAAACAACATTAACTGGTATACTCGCTGCGATTGCAGTTGGTATTATCCCGATTTTAAAAGATGGTTTTAATTGGTCAAATGACTGGCCGAAACTTCTTACAGCTGCTGCCATTGCATTATTAGGCTTAGTGGCGAAAGATCACGATGTTACTGGTGGAACCAGGACGCAAACCTCGAGTTAGTTCTGTCACCTCGTAGAGTGCCCCCAGCCCGGTTAAGTGTCCACACTTAACTGAAAATAATTGCGAGTGTCCATACTCGCGCGGATGAAAAAATATGATAAAAACAAAAAGCCTCAAGTATTTCAACTTGAGGCTTTCGCATAAAATGTAGCGGGGAGCAGGATCGAACTGCCGACCTTAGGGTTATGAATCCTACGCTCTAACCATCTGAGCTACCCCGCCGGGTGGTTATAAAATTTATATTCCTGCGTTTAGCTATCGTTATAGCTACCCCGCCGGATTATATTTTTTTCGTCAATCAGGGGTGTTTTGTTAAATAAGTTAATGTTAACAAATAAACAGCACCCCTTCCTAAAAAGGTTTGCAAATATAGCAGAAATTCGTTTTCTTTAGAAAAAATGTTAACATTTACGCCGTCCAAGTTATTATAGACCCAAAACCCCCATGTCCGAAAAGAAGAAATTTAATATCGAGTATGAAATAAAATCGTCCCCACGCATACTGTACGGCTTTTTAAATGAGCCTAATGGCTTAGCACAATGGTTTGCTGATGATGTGAATATTAAAGACTCGGTTTACACTTTTACCTGGGACGATGAGCAGCAAAAAGCAAAATTAATAGCCGTTAAGGAAAACAAACTGGTTCGTTTCCGCTGGCTCGATGATGATCCGGCTTATTATTTTGAGATGGAAATTATTCAGGACGAGCTTACCAATGATGTTGCCCTAAGCATAACCGACTTCGCCACCGAAGACACTATCGGCGAGCGCAAACTGATATGGAATAACCAGGTGGACTACCTCATCAGTGTTTTAGGCGCCTGAATAAAATTATTATCCCTACTTTTGTATCACAAAGCATTTTTGCGTCGTTATATGCTGCATTAAACGTGCTTTAAGGCGCCGGGCCGGCCACGGGGCGCCGATACACCGGTCATTCTGATGAAGAAAATACATCTTTTAATACTCAAATCGTTCATAAGGCCTTTTGTGGTGACATTCACCATCGTGATGTTTGTGTTACTGATGCTGTTTTTATTTAAATACATCGATGACCTCATAGGCAAAGGATTTCCGTGGTATATCATTATGCAATTGATGATGTATGCATCGGCCACCAACGTGGCTATGGCCTTGCCTTTATCGGTATTACTATCCTCCATCATGACTTATGGCAGCCTCGGCGAAAATTACGAGTTGGTTGCCATCAAAGCGGCAGGTATATCACTTCGCCGCGCTATGTACCCCATGATGGTGGTGGTGCTAATACTCAGCGTGTCAGCATTCTACTTTTCCGAATACATGCTGCCTATAGCCAATTTAAAATACTATTCGTTATTGTATGATGCCCGGCAGCAAAAATCGGCCAATTTTTTGCCCGAGGGGGTGTTCAGCAATAGCTTTACCGGTTACTCCATCCGCGTAAAACGCAAAGATGCCGACGGGCAAACACTGCACGATATAATGATATATTTTAAAAACCTGCAGGACAACAATACAGATGTTTTAATTGCCAGGGAAGGTAAAATGTATCGCACGCCAAACGGCAAGTTTATAGTGATAAAGTTAAAAGACGGCGTAAAGTATTCTGAAACTCCCGGAGAATCGGCCTATAATGTGCGGGAGCGCTTAACCCGGCAGCGTTTTAAAGAAACCGAGCAAAAATTTAATATTGAGGGGCTGATGATACACCGCACGGACGAAAGCGAGTTCCGGAACGCGTACCAGATGATGAACCGGAAACAGCTGAGGGACAATGCGGACCTCACCCGCCGGCAGCTGGACAGCGGCGTTAGGGCCAATTACAGGTTGCTTACCGCTTATATGAAATATTACTCGATACCGGTGGGTAAGGGTACACCTAAAACCTATGTTCCCTCAAAAGGCGATGAATTTACGAAAGCCGAGGTGCACATGAAAATAAGCATCCTCACCAATGCCCAAAGCGAGGCCCGTTCGATAGACGAACTGCTGAAAAGCCGAGCCCAGCGCGATAAGGACCTTCAGCAAAACATACAAAAAGCCATGCTGGAGTATCAGAAAAAATTCACCCTTTCGGCCGCCTGTATCGCCTTGTTTTTAATTGGGGCGCCGCTGGGCGCTATCATCCGTAAAGGCGGTTTGGGTTTGCCGGTGGTTGTATCAGTTATCTTCTTCCTGTTTTTCTATATCATTAATACTATTAGCGAAAAATACGTGAAAGACGGCGACCTTTCGCCTGCAATAGGTGCATGGATAGCTATTGTGGTTATTACCCCCATCGGCATATTTTTATCGTACAAAGCGGCTACCGATTCGGTGCTTTTTGATATGGAAATGTACAAACGGTTTTTTAATAAACTGATCAAACGGTTCCGCAAAGGTGGCAATGAAGGCTTACTTGCTGCTAATAATTAACCCGTAAATTTATTTAAGGCAACCAATTAACCCGGGGCGAAGTACTTATTTACATAGCGCCGACCCTAATATTTATATTATAACGTAAATTTGTAAAGGTGATGGCCGACCGCAGTGTATTGAGGTGGATTTATAACAACAAATCAACCAACCTGCTGATCTGCAATCATCAATTAACGGAGAAATAATGCTGAATACCATACAGGAAGCCATTGACGAAATAAAAAATGGCAAAATAATAATAGTTGTTGATGATGAAGATCGTGAAAACGAAGGTGATTTTTTAACTGCTGCACGCAATGCCACCCCCGAGGTTGTTAATTTTATGGTTAAACACGGCCGGGGTTTGGTATGTACGCCAATATCAAAAAAACGTGCTGCCGAGCTTAATCTTGAGCCCATGGTTAGCCACAACACCACCTCGCACGAAACTAATTTTACGGTTTCGGTTGATCTGCTCGAAGGTTGTACCACCGGTATTTCTGCTTCAGACCGTTCGCGCACTACGCTTGCGCTGATAAACGCTAATACAAAACCCGAAGACCTGGGCCGGCCGGGGCATGTGTTCCCTTTAATAGCCAAGGATGGCGGCGTACTGCGCCGTGCCGGGCATACCGAGGCGGCAATCGACCTGTCGGTAATGGCGGGGTTTGAGCCTGCCGGGGTAATATGCGAGATCATGAAGGAAGATGGCGAAATGGCTCGCCTTCCGGACTTGCTGGAAATAGCAAAAGAATACGACCTCAAGATCATCTCCATTAAGGACCTGATCGCTTACCGCCTGGCAACCGAATCGCTTGTGACTAAACACGTATCGGTAAATATGCCAACCCAATGGGGCGATTTTGAAATGATTGCTTATACCCAGGTTGATACCGGCGACAATCATTTAGCCCTGGTAAAAGGCAGCTGGGAACCCGGCGAACCTGTTTTGGTGCGGGTGCACAGCTCCTGCGTTACCGGCGATATTTTTGGATCATGCCGCTGCGATTGCGGTCCGCAATTGCATAAGGCTATGGAGATGATTAACCGCGAGGGCAAAGGTGTTGTATTATATATGAACCAGGAGGGCCGTGGTATTGGCCTTATCAATAAGCTTAAAGCCTATCATTTACAGGAAAACGGCATGGACACCGTAGAAGCCAATATCGAACTTGGTTTTAAAATGGACCAGCGCGATTATGGTGTTGGTGCACAGATACTGCGCAGCCTTGGCATCTCAAAAATGCGGCTGATGAGCAATAATCCTAAAAAACGGGCTGGCTTAATTGGCTACGGTCTGGAAGTAGTGGAGAATGTGCCGATCGAAATAGCATCGAATCCGCATAACGAAGCTTACCTGCGTACCAAACGCGATAAAATGCAGCACACCATTATGCTCGATCACTGATCGTCATCCTCTTCCGAGCGGTTTTTTACAGGTGTGGTCGGCGCAGCGGGCGTTGTTGCTGGCGCCCCGGGTGTGCTTGTTGGCTTAACAGGCGTTTGGATAGGGATACGTTTCTTTTCGTGACTCCGGAACAGGTTTCTTAAAAACTCGCCAAAGGTGTCAAAGTCTCTTTGATAAACAAGACCGGCGCCGTTTACATACTGTACCCCCAGCTGGTCGTAAATGGTAGATAGGGTAGTACTGTTTAATACGCGGTATGAGTACCTGGCGCTTAAGTCGCCATTTTTCCGGATCAGGTAGTTTGCTTCAAAATCTTTCGTCAGCTGGTTGAAATTCGAATTAAAGAAGGTATTATTCTGAAAAAGGTCGTTCGTATTGGCCGTACCATTATAATTGGTAGAAGTATTAAACAAGCTCCCGGTAAGCGTTAGCCGGTTTTTAATACGGAACGTAGCACTATAATCGTTAAACGACCGAATATTCAAATCGAAGTTTTTAATATTTGATTGCGAGATGAGGGCATTTAACTTGTTAAATGCAAATTCGCTAAACGCCTCACCTGCCGTCCCTAAAACCTGGTTGGTCAAATTGTTGTTGGCGCCATTGTTAAACTGCCGACGTACGATAATACTTAATGCCTGCTGACTGCGGTTGTTCAGGTCCGACAGGTAATTACTCAAATCATCTTTCACCGAAGGATCAAGCGGAAAGTTAAAATCGAAGTCGATTGTTGGTTGTAACAATGATTTTGTCAGAATCAGATCGGCCTGCACAAGCTCCAGGGAGTGCCCCTTTGGCGACGAGGAGCCCGCAGCCTGGTAAAGCGGATATATATCCGCACGCACCTCGTAAATCGCATTCAGGTTGATGGTGGCGGCGGAGGGGTTGCCGGTCCAGCGGATAGTACCGCCCTGGTTTACCGTAAAGTTTTTGCTGATAAAGTTTTTTGCGGTAAACTCAAATTTCCCCGAGCTGATCTGGAAGTCGCCAAACATATCAAAATCGCCCAGGCTGTTTATGTTCAATTTAAGATTTCGGGCTAACCCGCTTCCTTCAAGCACGCCGTAGTCGGTGGTTATTTTTACCAGTGTTTTTTCGTCAACTGTCAGGTCGAAATTTAAGGTTACCCCATTAAAGGCGCGTGGCGGTGCAACCGGCTTAGAAATATCGTTATGGCCAACAAACTTTATAAAATCGTAGTCGCTAACCGTTGATGACGTGTTCAGCGGGATATTAAATACGGTGCCGGCCTCGGTTTTGGCGGTAATGTCTATCTTCATGTTATCTACCGGGCCGCTAAAACTAAACCTGCCGGTGCCATAAGCTGTACCATAATACAGGTGGTTATCTTTAAATGAAGTGTTAAGGGCAAGCAGGTTTTTGGCAACCACTACAGCTTCAATATCGGGGTTGGCCAGGTTATTCAGGTCCACAGTGCCGTCAACGGTCCCGGTGCCATTTTTATTGTCCCTTAAAACCATCCCTTTAATATTAACTACACTGTTGGCCACGCTAAGCGTATCCGTTACCCGGTAGGGCGTTTTTAAATAGTTTACGGTAACCCCGGTGTTATTTAAAACAACAGTGCCGTTTAGTTGGGGTTTTGATGGCGGTCCCGTAAGTTTTAAACTGGTTGAAACAGTGCCCTGTATGTTCGAAACCAAATCTTTTATAAATGGTTCAAAAATAATGGCCTCGGTTTTGTTCATGTTCACGTCAAAATCAAGCTTGTCGTCTTCGTTATGCCCAAGGGTATAAACGCCGGCTATATTCATGGTTTCCAAACCATGATTATGGATATTGAGCTTCACATCGGCCTGTTTGCGATCATTCCCCAGGTCCGATTCAAGTTTTACATCACCAACCAGCGTTTTGTTCATAATTAATGAATCGATATTCAGCTTAGCGTCGATCCCCGGGGATTTAATGATCGAAGTGAAATTAACATCCCCATTCAAGATACCTTTTAGCTTTATACCGCCCGATTTGGTTAGCTGGTTAAGTGTCGCCATGCTGAAGCGCTGGAAGGTTAATTTTAACTTGTCCTCCGGATTGTCGGATATAAAGCCGTCGATCTTAACTTTTTGCTGACCGTTGGATAACTCAAAACCCGATACCTCGGTTTTTCCGTTCAATAATTTCACCCTTACCTTTTCCTGGATGCGCCAATCCTGGTGTTCCAGTATCACGTCCGATGGCAGTATCTGCAATTTGGCCGTGGTATCCCGGCCAAAATTTACAAGGCCATATAAGTCAAGCGAGTTTACCGCATTCTGGTCCGATAGCTTAACGTTAAAATTCAGACTGTCTTTTCTTAAGGTGTTAATCAGGGTAATGTTTTTAATAAACAAGCTGTCGGTAATATTTATCCGGCTTAATGATACGTTCAGCCCAAGGTCTTTATCGTTGGTGTTTTCGTCGATAATAAAATCGTGAAATACAATTTTACCCAGCTTTATGGTTTTAATGTAGGCGTTTAAAGCGGCCGTTTTTTTCTCCGAGTCAAAAGTTCCTAAAAAGGTTCCCTGGTCAGGTATCTTTAATTCAGGCTTAAAAATAGCGATCACCGGGTCCGGGTCCTTTAGCGTTAGGTTAAAAGTGAAGCTTTGGGGCTTGGGTTCAACAATAGTTGTTTGTAACGATGGAATATATTTTTTCAGGATAGTTTTAAAATACGAGGGCAGGGTTGCCAGGTCGAAACTTCCTTTAATGTCGGCGTCAAGCATATCCGATTTAAGCGCGATGATCCTTGATTTACCGGTGCCCCTGGATGATAATACCACCGAATCAATAGGCACATTGTTTCTTGGGTCGATAAGCCGGGTGTTTTTTAGCTGGATATTACCGGTAAGGTTACTCAAATCATTGCCCGAAAAGTTGGTGTTCACCATGGTGCTCAATGTCACGGTATCATCCATTAGTTTTAGGGTATGCAATTGTGCATTATCAATATTGGCAATAAAATTATAAACCGGCAGGCTCGATTTTAAATCAACACTTCCTGTTAAGTCAAGGTTGATGTTTTTATCGTTAATATTGATGTGGGCATCCGCCAGTTTTTTTATAAAGGTGCCATTTACCTTAACATTCTGGTAGTTGTAACCCTTAAACTCTACGGCGCTGATGCTGGCATTCAGGTTTTCATTTAAGTTATTCAGCTTATCGCCGCTGCCTTTTACATCAGCAGTAAGTGTAGTGCGGCCAAGGTCTGCCTCATCCAGCAGTTTGCCAATGTCGAAAGCGTGCGTTGCTATTTTACCGCTATATGATGGTATGCCGGCTTTATTGATCTTTAAATTCAGATCCGGATCAAACCTGCCTAACTGCGTTTTAAAAGTGCCATGGGCAACAAAATCATTTTGGAGGCCGGTAAACCTGCCATTAAAATTAATATTACCGAATTTGGCTACAATAGTTGGCACATGGCGGTTGTGGGTGCCGGTAAATTCGCTGTACAGGTAATCCAGGTCGGCCTTATTGGTGGCTATCTGGTCGAAATTAAGGTCGAGGAAGGTGTTATCCCAATCGGGCAAACCTCTCAGGTTAAAATCGCCTTTTATATAAGTGCCTTTACCACCGGTTACCAGCAGGTCCTTTGCCCGCAGGTTGTTTACAAAGCCTTTTATGCGGCCGTTCAGCCCCAGGTCAAAACGTACATGTTCCAGGCCATCAGTAAAATAAGCAATATCGCCCGATGATATCTGCGACGATTTAAAATCGCCATCCATATAAACCCTGTCTTCAATATGGTCAAAATCGTCGAACGATTTAAACTTCATCCTGAAATAGTTTTTAAGGTTGCTGTGATTGGTTACCACATACAGGTTTTGGGCGATGATTTGGTTACTGTCAACCGTTGCATCGGCATCAAAACGTTTGAGGTAAAAGCCGCTCTTATCGTGCAGGGTAAGCTTGCTGACATTGCCCTTAAACAGGTGGTGCACTAAATCCATATTTTTTATAGTAGCACTAAAGTGGGTAACATCAATATCATCAAAATTCACCTGTTTCATAAAGGTGTCCCGCAGCTTCAGGTTTTTATAACGGAAATGAAAGTTATTGATCACCGTTTTCTCGAAGTCGATCTTCCAGGGCTTGCTTACCGTTTTGGTGGTATCCGTTGAGCTGAAATAATCGAGAATAAATTTGAGGTTTGATCCGTCCTTTTGCTTTTTCAAATAAGCCGATCCATTGTCAAGCTGAATGAGTTTAAAATCAATAACGCGCTGTTTGATGCTGCTGAAAAGCGAAAACTCATTTAGTTCGACGGTTAGTTTGGGTGTACTGATCAGCGTGTCCCTTTGTTTATCCAGCACATACATCCCTTCCAGCACTACTGAGCTGAACGGCTGTATATAAAGGCTTTTGATGCCAACTTCAGTATGCAGTTTATTCGCGAGGTAACCTGCCGCCTTTTTGGCCGCCCAGGTTTGTACGGGTTTAAATTGAAACAGCAACAGCGCAATACTCAGCACCAGCAGAACGACCAACACAATACTTAACGCTATTTTGAGTAGTTTTTTAATAACTTTGCGGTTTAATAGGGTTGAATTAGTGAATTAGTGAGTTTATGAATTTGATTTCAATTTATAAGTTATGAATTGAATGTTTAACACAGTTTTTGAAATATAGTTTAACATCATCCATAACAAATATAAAATTCAATAACTCAATAATTCAGTAACTCGATAACTCAACATTTCAATAACTCAATAATTCAAAACTTGTCTATAATACTCGGAATCGAATCTTCATGTGATGAAACCTCCGCATCGGTTTGTGTTGATGGGGCTATATTGAGCAATGTTATTGCCAATCAAACCATCCACGAAGCCTACGGAGGCGTTGTCCCTGAGCTTGCCTCAAGGGTTCATCAGCAAAATATTGTTCCTGCTGTACAACAAGCATTATTAAACGCAAAAGTAAGCAAAAATGATGTGGATGCAGTAGCCTTTACGCGCGGCCCCGGACTTTTAGGTTCGTTGCTGGTAGGGGTATCATTTGCCAAGGCTTTTGCGCTGGCAAAAAAGATCCCACTTATCGAGGTAAACCACATGCAGGCGCATGTATTGGCCCATTTTATTGGTGATCATAAACCTGCATTTCCATTTTTATGCTTAACCGTTTCGGGCGGGCATACGCAGATCGTTTTGGTGAAAGATTACTTCGATATGGAAGTCATTGGCCAAACGCTGGATGATGCAGCAGGGGAAGCTATGGACAAAACCAGCAAAATTTTGGGCTTACCTTATCCCGGTGGCCCGCTGATTGATAAATACGCGCGTCTCGGTAACCCGGATGCTTATAAATTCCCCGAGCCGCAGATACCCGGACTGGATTTTAGTTTCAGCGGTTTAAAAACATCTATCCTGTATTTTATCAGGGATAATGTTGCCATCGATACGGATTTTGTGCAAAAGAACTTAAATGATATTTGCGCATCGGTTGAAAAAAGGATAGCTACCATATTGCTGAATAAACTGAGCAAAGCGGCAAAGGCTTATGGCATAAAAGACATAGCCCTGGCGGGAGGCGTATCGGCCAACACCGGGTTACGGCTTGGTTTGCAGGAATTGTGCAGGCAAAATAACTGGAATGCGTTTATTCCGAAAATGGAGTATTGCACCGATAATGCCGCCATGATAGCCATTGCCGGCTACTATAAATTTTTAAAAGGTGATTTTGTAGGTCAGGGGATTACCCCGCTGGCAAGAATGCCGTTTTAAGTTCATGGTTAATAGTTCATGGTTCATGGCAGGAATTGACTATGAACTATGAACCATGATCTATGAACTATCGAACTATAAATAATAAAATATTATGGATTTTCCATCTCTCATTTTTTACGCGGTATTTGTTATTCCGCTGGTGATATTCTTAATCTGGCTGATGCGCCAGGATAAACGCAAGGGCAAAATCGGCCTTATTGTGCTGGCCATAACCGTTATTGGCGGTATTGTTTACATGTACTGGAAAACAAAGGGGCAGTAAATATTCTGAACCATGATTTATAGGATTTGAGGATTATCTTGATTGTATGTTGATAATCCTTCCGGTAAATCCCAAAATCATGCGAATCAAGGTTCAGAAAAAAGGAACGATAAAGTGACAATCCAATATCCATCCAATAAATTCCAAAATCTGCTTAATCCCAGCCCAGAAAACAAAAAAACTTGCGAAGTTGTCAAAACTTCGCAAGTTTAAATTCAAGGCGATCCTATAATCCCTCAGATCCTATAAATCTTAGTTTTATTTCCCGCTGCCTACCTGCATTGGGTTAACAGCACCGGTGGCGCCACCACGTGCTGCGCCGACCTTCTGTTTAAACACCTGGAACTTCGAAGGTTCAGGCAATTTACCCCAATAGTTGTTTGTTTCGTCAATATCGCAGGTTTCTTTATAAGGGTCAACCTGTATGGATGCTACTTCTTTATCCTGCACGTAAAATTTTGATACATGCTGCTCGTTTAAGCGCCATACCTGTGCCGGAATACGGTCGATTTGCTTGCTGCCATCGGTATAAGTAAACTGCACAATGATCGGCATCACCAGGCCACCTTTATTGCTAAAGTTTAGTTCGTAGAAAAACTTATTAGCAAATTTGGTTTTATCCTCATCGGTAAATGGTTCGGGTGTACGGTCGGCAGCGGCATTTTTTGCTGATGTCATATCCTTAAACTTCGAACTGTCAACAGAGGCCATGCCACGATCATATTTCCAGTAGAAATCGCGCATAGATGTATCGCGATCAACATAAAACTGTATGGTTTTATCTTCCCGGTTGCGCACTTTCGAAATATCATCAAAGTTATTTACAATAGGTGCAGCCACTTTGTTTGGCCTGTTACCACGGCCAAACGTTGGTGGTAAATTTCCTTCCAGATCAGCCCGGGCAACTTTTACCGAGTCGAGCGAGATATCGCATGCATCGGTGCCATAAAACCATCCGCGCCAAAACCAATCCAGGTTTTCGCCGCTGGCATCTTCCATCGTTCTGAAAAAGTCGGCAGGGGTAGGGTGCTTAAACTCCCAGCGACGGGCGTATTCTTTAAAGGCAAAGTCGAACAGTTGGCGTCCCATAATGGTTTCGCGCAAAATATTGAGGGCGGTAGCAGGTTTGGTATAAGCATTTGGCCCAAAACGCACAATATTTTCGGAATTGGTCATGATAGGTTCCAGCTCGTTTTTAGGCAGTTTCATATAATCCACCTGGGTATAAGCCGCACCTTTTTTGCTTGGGAATTTATTATCCCAAAGCTCTTCGGTAAGGTATTCCACAAAGGAGTTCAGGCCCTCATCCATCCAGGTCCACTGGCGCTCATCGCTGTTAACAATCATCGGGAAAAAGTTGTGCCCAACTTCGTGTATAATTACACCGATCATGCCGTTTTTGGTGCTTTCGCTGTAGGTGCCGTCTTTTTCGGTACGGCCATTGTTAAAGCAGATCATCGGGTACTCCATCCCGTTTGAGGCTTCAACGCTTTGCGCAACCGGGTAAGGGTAATCAAAAGTAAAGTGCGAATAAGTTTTAACCGTATGTGCAACCAGCTTGGTTGAATATTTGCTGTACAGGCCGTAGGCTTCCTTGCCATAATAGCTCATACACATTACGTTTTTGCCGCCAACCGGCTGGTTCATGCCGTCCCAAACAAACTTGCGCGACGATGTCCATGCAAAATCGCGTACGTTGCTGGCCTGGAAAACCCAGGTTTTGGTAGCAGTGCTGGGGTGGGTTTCGCGGTATTTAGCTTCGTCGAGGGTCACAATCTGAACGGGGGCCGAAGCGGTTTTGGCCTGGTTGTATTTGGCTAACTGACCGGCAGTTAATACGGCTGCATAATTAATACATTGCCCGGTACCACCAACCACATGGTCGGCCGGAACAGTTATTTGTACCTTAAAGTTGCCGAAGGTTAAGGCAAACTCGCCCCTGCCGGCAAACTGGTGGTTTTGCCACCCCTGGAAATCGCTGTAAACGCACATGCGGGGGTACCATTGTGTCATGGTGAACAAATAGTTGCCGTCGCCGGGAAAATATTCGTAACCACCGCGACCGCCAAAAGTAAGCCTGTCGCTGATTTTATAGGTCCATTTTACTTTAAATACCATGCTGGCGCCAGCCTTTAACGGCGCAGGCAGATCAACCCGCATCATGGTTTTGTTGATGGTGTAAGGCATATCCTTACCCAGGGCATCGGTAATGCTCAATATCTTATCGCCATAGCCGTTATCGTCGGCGCTGATTTGCGCCCGCTCCAGCGCTGCGGAACCGGCCACTTTTGGCATGGTGGTGCTGCTTTGGTAATTGGCATTATTTAAATTGTTGTGCTCGTTTTCGTCGAGCTGCAGCCAGATATAATCGAGCGGATCGGGCGAATTGTTGTAATAAGTGATCGTCTCGGTGCCCGTTAATTTGGTGTTCTTTTCGTCGAGCGAACATTTGATGTCGTAATCGGCACGTTGTTGCCAGTATTTCGCGCCGGGGGCGCCGCTGGCTGTCCGCTGCTCGTTTGGCGTTGGCAGTATGGTGCCCAGTTGCTCAAACTTATTGCCATGATTACTGCCCGGGTTATTATGAATATCCTGGGCCCTAACGACGCCCGCAACGGCAAGCGTTAAGCATAATGAAGTAAAAACTTTTTTCATTGTATAAATAATTAAGATCAGTTTCTTTTTTTAGTCCGGAAGTCCGAAAAGTCGGAAAGTCCGGAAGTTTAACTCCGTTGTCTGAATAATCCTATAAATCTTCGTCTTTCGGACTTTCGGTCTTTCCGACTTTCGGACTTCTCAAAGCGGCCATCGTTCCAAAGCCATTTTCACCGATAATGCAAATACGCCGGACGACAGGAAAAAGATCCAGTCGCGGCGTTTTATCTTGAAAGCGTTTAAGAACAATATGCTCATTATTAAAATTATCGCCACACAAAATATTTGCCCTGCCTCCAGCCCGATGTTAAAACCAAACAAGCCCCAGCCTATGGTTTGGTCCTTTGCCAGCATAATACGGATGGCATTGGCAAAGCCCATCCCGTGTATAAGGCCGAAACACAAGGCAAGATAATAATTTATGCGGGCGCTTTTGTCTTTTGTATCCACCCTGAAAATATTATTCAGTGCAGTTATAAAAATGGTGCAAGGTATTAAAAACTCCACCCATTTGCTGCTGAACCGGATAACATCGTATACGCTCAACGCCAGGGTTAGCGAATGCCCGATGGTAAATGCCGTAACCAGTATCAAAACCCGCCTGATGTCTTTTATGGTATAAACACACGCCAGGGCCAGGATAAACAGCTGATGATCTAAAGCATCCTTGCTGATGATATGTTCCCAGCCCATCTTAAAATAAAAACCAAAGTCGGACATTGCGAACTAAGCGTTGAAAGAACTAATTTAGGGCGTTTTTTTAACTTTAGAAAAGGGAACACGCTATGGGGGCAATAATTTACAAACCGCTATTATATTGTTACATATTATTATGTCATGCTGAATTTATTTCAGCATCTCACATGCTAAGTGAACGCCATCCAGGCAACCTGCAACGGGGCGGCTTGGCTATCGGCAACCTGTCTGTGGGGTGCCGATCCGCCAAAGTGGCGGACGGCATGACTGAAGGTATTATAAAATTCCACCCTATCCACGTAAGCACCAACAATGTTGAGTACAATAAGCAAACCGGCAAATTTGAGATAATATGCACCATTTTTACCGACGATTTTGAAGCTGCCCTGGCTAAGCAATATCATGCCAAAACCGACCTGAACAAAGCTGAAACACATGCTGCAATGGATGCCCTCATCAAAACCTACATGGCTGCAAATTTGAATATTAAGGCCGATAATGCCCCTGTAACGCTTAATTATCTGGGCTTCGAAATTAATCGCGAAGCGACGGATATTTACCTTGAATCGGACAAGTTACCGGCCGTAAAAAAAGTTGATGTGGAAACCAGTTTGCTGTATAATCTTTTCGACGATCAGATAAATATTGTACACATCACCGTAAACGGGGTAAGGAAAAGTGAAAAAGTAGATTACCCGGCGAAGAAGGTGGAACAAGTGTTTTAAGGGGAATGGAAATCCCTGCTTGTGCTTTTTGAAATTCCAAAATGATCGTTAAATTTGATTTTCTCCGATAGTCCTAAAATACCTTAAATGACCAGCCAACTAAAAGCCGATATCAAAACGATCATTGAGGTTAGCACTTATTTGTTGCTTTTAATGGCTATTTCTTCTGTATCGAACGGCTACTTGGCGGCCTGTTTGGTTTCAATAAATATTGGCATATTCTTCTATTTCCGTTTTTTCTTTAAAAGTCCCACTTCCATGCTTTTATTCCCGACAAAGAATGATAGTTCTTCGCAAATGCTACCAATTTCTCTCGGGGTGCTTCTTGTTTTTGTGTCAGTAGCTGGTTTTTTTGCGCTGGGGCTAACTATTTACATCTGCATTGCTTTAGCGATAATTGGGACAGCTTTATGCTTCGTAGGTCTTAAAGGAAACCTTGGTGGATGGGTATCAATTGATGGCTTTGCGCTGAAAATTTATGGCATTAATGAGCAATTTGATACCAGGCAGTTAAAGGAGATTGACTTAAGAAATGATAAAATAACTTTGACCAATATATACGGGGAGAGTAAATATAGTTTTGGGCTAAATCTGGATCACGAATACGCCGAAAAACTTAAACAGTTTCTTGAAGAAAAATTGCAGAAAGTAAATGTTTTGGTGATTTCTTCGGTAACAAACACTGAAGAAACCGGGGGTGAATATAGCGGCTTACCTAAGTGAACATCAATAAGATCAATCTTATCGCCTTTAAAACCATATGCATTATTTGTTGTGCAGCATTTTTTGTAATTGGCTTAAAAATACTTTTTAAGGGACTTTATGTAAAGGGAACACTGTCGTTGGTATGCTCTGCTATTTTTTCGTTAATCATGTTTCAAAAACCTGTGTTGCGTACATGGGTGCAGGTGGCGATAGTATTCTTCATAGCCATAATGGTCATTGATGAACTGGCAAGAATATAATTCTCACAACCGCCGCACATGTAGTGCTAACTTTTCTCGCCGATATAATTAAAAATCTTCTTTTCCGACGTTATTTCACCCAATCCCATGCGCCCTTAACACACCCGAAATATCAACACTCCAGATATACCTGTCGCCGGGCACATCAACACCGGATGCGTTGCGCGAATTGCTGAAATAAAGTGTTTTGTGATCGGGCGATAGCCGGGCCTCGATGCCATGTACATTTGGCGAAAGGATGCGGAGGTCAAGCGGATCAGTCCATCCGCTGGCGGTGCGGAATACGATAAAAAGATCGGCTGTGTGGACAGGAGCGGGCGACCTGCCCGAAGAGAAAATCATAAACGATTCATCGGGCGCTATAGCCGGGTCATAATCCCCGCGACCGGAGATACTAAAGGCAAAGGGCGTGGGTTTGTGGTAAATCCCATTTTTCATTTCTGAACGGAGCAGGTGGAACTCTTTCCCGCTATCCGACCGCATAAAATATAAGGTACCATCGGCGGCTACATTAGGGCTGAATACCGAAGTGTTTGAATTGATATCAGCAGGCAGCAATTCGGGCTGCCCCCAGCCTTTTTTGGTTAACTTAACTTTCCACAGTTCGCCGCCGTTCCCTGCTGATACCTTGCCATCATAATGCCCATCAATATTAGTCCCATTTGGGGTTACCGGTCTGCTCGAAGCAAAAATAAGGTACTTGCCATCGGGCGAAAATGCCGGCTCCAGGTCAGGATAAGTCCCTGAAAATGGTGCAGTCGCAGGTGCGGTCCATTTTCCGTTTACCAGTTTTGATTCCACGATCGAGCTCAGATGATTCAGCGATTGATAAATATAAACGGTGCGCCCGTCCGGCGAAAAGGCGGCATCGGCGTTGTTATTCGTTGTTACCGGTATTACGCCCGGCGCAAAAATCACCGGCTCCACTTTTTCAACAGGGATGGTATCGGTTTTGCCAAAGTAGGTTACGGTTAATTTTATCAGGTTGGTGGCCGATGCACTCAAAGTACCTACCAGGAAAATAATAAAGGGTACGCTTTTTATCGGTGGTATTTTCATTTAAGTAATTTTGATTTATGACGGATAGTGTGGGTGAATTAAACACAGAGACACACAAAGAGACACAGAGGGCGCTGAGTTTTAAAATTTAACATGCTGTTTATATGTTCAAATACCTTTAAAGAATAAAATTATTCCTCAGTGAACTCCGTGCTTTCTCTGTTTCTCTGTGTTAAAAAAAATCTTCAATTGGTTCTTTGCCATATAAACCGTTAAAGAGTCAGTAATTTTGATTTATGCTAAGTTGCCGCAATTGAAACATAACCATAAATCTTTTCAACCAAATGGGACAATTGGTTAATGTGTTGTGTTATTTTTTTAATTGAAATATTCGCCTGTATCTTTGCAGCGGCCGTTAGCGGCTGTTTAACTGACCCATATTAACCAATTAATAAAATGCCTATCCATTTTAATGCTTTCGTCCATTTAGTTTTAATTGGCTTTGTCGCTCTTTTCCCTGTGGTAAACCCTATAGGCTCATCTTTTATTGTAAGCCCATATTTCTCCAGGCTGTCGCGTAAAGAGCGCATCAGTGTGGTGAAAAAAATAACTTTTTATTGCTTCCTCATTTGCGCCATTACCCTGTTTGTAGGGCATTGGATATTGCAATTATTTGGTCTGTCTATCCCCATTATCCAAATAGCGGGCGGCATCATGATCTGTAAAATAGGCTGGGAGTTCCTGTCGTCGGATAAAGAAGAAGAGACCGCTGAAACCCAGGAAGGAACCGAAGATCTTGATCAAAATAAATCAATTGAAAATAAGCTTTTTTACCCCATTACCTTCCCTATAACTACCGGCGCCGGTACCATCGCCGTTCTTTTTACCCTGAGTGCGCATGGCGAAAATAACGACCATATCCAGTATTTAATTAACATCGGCGCTTTGCTGGTCTCCATCATTGGGGTATGTATACTCATATTTGTGTTTTATTTAAATACCAACAGGTTCATCGGTTATATTGGCTCACATAACGAAAAGATAATTAACCGCATAATGGCTTTCCTGATTTTTTGCGTGGGCCTGCAGATAGCCACCGGCGGGTTGATACACCTGATAAAAACAGCCTTCATGATCCGTTAGTTGTAAAACAAGGCAATTGCCTGCCTGTTTTTTACCCGCCCGGGGATTTTCATTCCCTCAATTCCTGCGAATAAATAAACTTATTTGGATGAAATACGTACAAACAAATTCGTAATTTTAACAGGCTTTGCTGAATTCCCCTACCCATATATAAAGGCGATACCATGAGGAAACCGGCTCAACTTTTTTCTTTATTGGTGTTATGGACCGCCATGTGTTTCGGACAGATAAATAATATCCGTTCGTTAAAACAACGCTTACCTTTAATAAAAGACAGTTTACATTATGTTGATGCCTTAAATCGCCTGGGGCTGCTTTTGTATGAAGAGAACGTAGACAGTGCGTTGTATTTCACGGAGCAGGCGCGTGCCATATCCAACAGGCTCCAATACGCAAAAGGCCTGGCAGATGCAGCCAATAACCTGGGTATTGTTTACGATATGAAAGGTAATATGCAGTTGGCGCTGCGCTACTATAACGATGCCTTTAACCGTTACCAGGCTATTCACGATCCGCCAAACATGGTGCAGGCCATCATGAACATAGCCATGGTTTACCAGGAGATTGGTAAAAACGATAAAGGAAAAAAAACCTTCAAAAATGCGGTAGCAATGGGCGCCGGCCTTCAGCGCGATTCTATCATGTCGCTGGTTTGGTATAATTATTTGAGTATATATCCTGATGATTTCCCCAAAGACTCGATACCAGCCTATATAGATAAGGCAACCCGGATAGCAACTAAATACCACGATAAACGTGTCTTGCTGGCTATCGAACAACTCACTGCCGATAATTTTATTAAAAACAATCAGCGTGATAAAGGTGTGGCTCTTCTGCAGCATGCGGCTACCGAAGCTGTAAATAATAATCTGTATTATTTGAGCCTCGACATTATTATTGACCTTGGCGATCTTTATGCACCTACGGATTCGGCAAAAACGGTGAGTTATTATAAACAGGCTCTTTATATTGCCGAACTGAAGGAGTACCGCGTTTATATCGAGTTGGTTTCCAAACGGCTTTATAGTTATTACAGTTCGAAAAATGATATCGCCAAAGCTTTTCTGTACAGTCAGAAACTGATAGCCCTTCACGATGAGGAGGCTAAGTTTGATAATAGTTCGGGTATTGATTATATTGAATACGCACTGAAGGACCAGCAACTAGAGTCGGAAAAACTGCAATCGAAATTTGAGCTTAAGTTTCTGATACTTGCATTGGTGGTGTGCGTGCTCGCCATTATTCTGCTCGTTGTCTTGTGGCGCAACTGGAAACAATTGCGTAAAACATCGGGAGCACTTCGAATGCAGTTTGAACAATCGGAGTCGACCATGGAAGCGCTGGAACTCATGAATAACAACTACGCCAGGCTGATAAAAATTGTAGCGCACGACCTGAGGAATCCGGTGAGCGCCATTAATTCTATCAGCAGTATGCTTCAGCCGGATGAAACATTGTCCGACGAGAACAAGGAATTGATGAACCTGGTTAAAGTAAGCAGCAAAAACTCGCTCGACCTGATTAACGAATTGCTGGAGACCGACTTCGATCAGCAGCAAACCTTAAAAATGGAAGAGATAAACCCCTGCGAACTGCTGGAGCAATGCGTAAACCTGCTTAGTTTCAGGGCAAAGGACAAAAACCAGGAGTTAATTTTAATTAATAATACGCCTGCCAAAATCATAGGGGACCAGGAAAAACTATGGCGCGTGGTGAATAACCTGATTGTTAATGCCATAAAGTTTAGCCCTGCCGGCGCCGAAATATTTATTGAATGCCGCAAGCTTGATGATAAAATAATGTTATCTGTACGGGATGCGGGCATAGGGATCCCGGCGGAAATTCAAAGTAAAATATTTGATCCTTTTACTACCTCAAGGCGTAAAGGCACCGATGGCGAACAACCCTTCGGATTGGGCCTTTACATCAGCAAACAAATCATCGAGGCCCATAAAGGCTCCATCTGGTTTGAAAGCGACCCCGATAAAGGGACCACCTTTTTTGTGCAATTACCCTTGCTTGGTCACTAGGCATTTGCTTCGCGTCATTAGTCATTGGTGATGGAGCTGACCGTTTTGCCCAAATGACTAATGACCCAATGACCAATGACAATATTATTCGCTCCTCAGGCTGTCAACCGGGTTCACCAGCGCCGCCTTTATGGATTGAAAACTGATGGTAATAAACGCAACCAATACGGCCAGCATGGTGGCTGCGGCAAAGGTCCACCAGGCAATAGAAATACGATAAGCAAAGCTTTGCAGCCAGTTATGCATTAGCCACCAGGCAACAGGCGAGGCAATTAATGCCGAGAGCAGCACCATTTTGATGAAATCGGCAGATAACAGTACCATAATGGTTGATATATCTGCACCCAGCACTTTACGGATACCGATCTCTTTAGTACGTTTCACCGCGAGGAAGAATGCCAGGCTAAATAAACCCGAGCAGGAGAGCAGGATGGCGGCTACTGCGAAATAGCCTATCATCCGGCTGAAATTTTCCTTGTCGCGGTATTGGTTGTCAATATCTTTATCTAAAAAGCTGTATTCAAAAACCCGTTCAGGGAATAGTTGGTCCCAGGTTTGTTTTACATGTGCTATGGTGGCATCAATATGATCAGGTTGTATGCTGATGGCAAATTCGGTAAAGCGCGGCGCGTTTACATCTATTACCAGCGGCTCCATGGGATTGCTCAGGGAGTTGAAATCGAAATCTTTTACTACACCGATGATCTGCCCCTTTTTACCGTCGGCCACCTTGCCCCTTATAAATGTTTTGCCGATGGCATTGGCAGGCGTTTTCCAGCCAAAAGCGCGTACTGCGGATTCATTGATGATAAAGGCATCAATATGATCGTGCCCGGTGCTTTTTGAAAAATTGCGCCCGGCAACCAGTTGCATTTTTAAGGTTTGGATAAAATTATAATCAACCGATAACCAGGGGGCAAACATATTATCCTGTTCGCTATATCCCTGTGGGATAATGAGCCCATGCAAAAATCCCTGGCCCGGCATTTCCGATGAAGCCGAAACGGATTTTACCTTGCTGTATGCATTCAGTTTATCATAAAAAATGTTCATCCGGTGGCGCATCCCGGTATCCATTTTACTGCTAAAGCTAAAAGCGCCGCTACCAAAAAGGGGTACCACCAGCATTTGCTGTTTCTGAAAGCCCAGGGGTTTATCTTTAAGATATTGCATTTGCTGGTAAATAACAATGGTGCCAATAATCAGCATAATAGATACGGTAAACTGCGTTACCAACAATGTTTTTTGCACAGCGTTGCGTTTAGCCTGGTCGCCCGATTTGCCTTTTAATGCCAGCGCTGTGTTAAAACGTGTGATAAAAAATGCAGGGTAAAGCCCCGCCAGTATCCCCGTACCAAAAAAAACCAGGCTAAACAGCAGGATGTTGCTTAATGTAAACCACGACGATAAATCGAAATGCTTATTGGTGAGGGTATTTAATGCGGGGAGCGCCGTTTGTGTTAAAATGAGCGCCAGCAAAAACGCAATAGCACTGGTGAGTAGTGTCTCGTACAAAAACTGTAATACCAGCTGCTTTTTTTCGGCGCCCAGCACTTTATGCATGCCAATTTCTTTGACCCTGTTAATAGAGCGGGCAACCGACAGGTTGATGAAATTTACGTTAGCGATCAGCAATATTAAAAAGGCAATGCCTGTGAATACATAGATGTACGTAATATCGGCGCTACTCGCATTGCCCTCCACCGCCGATGCATGTAAATGGATATCATTTAAGGCCTGTAAAGCAACCTTGTTCATTTGTTTGGTGCGCACAGTACCGTTTTGAAGCAGGTGCTGGTTAAGTGCCGCTTCAATGTTTTGCGGCTGCTGCCCGGGTTTAAGTAAAATCCAGGTATCGCAGGGAGTAAAGGTCCAGTCGTTTTTAATGAAAGCTGCAAATGCCGGGGCTTCTACATGATAAACGGTTTCGAAGGACACGAGGAAATCAAATTTGATATCGGAGTTTGCCGGTATTTTTTTAACCACGCCGGTAACCTGCAACAGAACGGTGTTGTCGTAATATAACGACTTGCCAACCGGGTTTCCCGCGCCAAAATATTTGGCCGCCATTTCATCGGTGATAACAATTGAATTTGGGGCATTAAGGGCGGTGTTCCGGTCGCCGTAGATAAACGGGATGGTAAATATGCTGAACATATCCTCATCAGCAAAAAATACATTTTGTTCCTGGAAACGTTTTACGCCCGGGCCGGTGTTTTTGACGCCATTGCCTGTTTCCATTTGCCCGGTGCGCTGGTACAGCTTGACTACTTTTTCAATCCCCGGAATTTTGCTTTTGATCCCGCTTGAAAACGGGATTGGGGTAGATGAACCTGTACTTGTGCCGCGGTTATCCTTAGTAAGCCAGTTGATCCGGTAGATATTCCCGAGGTTTTTATTGAACCGGTTAAAGCGCAGTTCATCATTAATATGTATCAGGATAAGCATGCAGCAGGCCATGCCTGTTGCCAAGCCGGCTATGCTGATAAAGGATGATGTTTTGTTTTTCCAGAGATAGCGGTAAGCGATTTTAAAGTAGTTTTTAAGCATATTTCAGGCTTTTAGGCGAATGATGGCGATATCGGGTTTTTTATTGAAACTTAGTTGGTAAAAATTAAGGGATAATCAATCACCATTAAAATTATGCCATTTATTTAATAATTTGATTATTAAATGTTTACAATCTGTTTAATTGAAATTCCGTGCGGTTACGTAACACCTGAATGTGCGGATGCGATACATGCGGATTTGATAAATTACTGCCACTAAACCTGCCCGGCTTACTGTTTCTTCTTAACCCTCATTTTCCTTTTGATGTATTTAATAATTTCATAGTCCGTTGATCGGGGGGAGTCGCGCGGCGGTTAAGTTAGCCCACCAGGACCGAATTATTACCCAGGTTAATTCTAATGACATTCTAATGCTAATGGATAAACTATGGATTAAAAACTTTGTCTGTAATTGAAACAGAATCATAACATCATGAAAAAATCAATTTTAGTATTAATCATTGGGGTTGCCGGCTTAACAACTGCTAAGGCTCAGATGACAAAGGGAAATTTATTTATTGGAACCGGTTTAGGCGCGGCTACCTACAGTACAGGTAATTATAATTTTAACTATTCCGACGGGAACGCGAAAGGCCAGGACGCTAAGGACTTTTCGCTAAGCTTATCGCCCCAAATGGGTGTTTTTTTGACAGATCACCTGGTTTTCGGCGGAACGCTCAACCTGGCTTATGATCATACCAAAAACAACATCACCAATACCAGCGATGGCGCCCTGGTGAATAATACAACCGTAAATGCAACAACATTTGCGGTAGGGCCTTTTCTGCGGTATTATTTCTACAACTCACCCGAATCAAAAACAGTGTTTTACCTGCAGGGCGATGCGGCAGCAGGTACCGGCGGCGGTAGTACCACCCAATCTATTGTTAACGAAAATGGCAGCAGTACATACTCCAACGGCAGCAATAGCAATACATTTGTTTTCAGGGGTGGCGGCGGCCTTGGTGTAACCCATTTTATTACCAAAGACATCGGCCTTGATTTTGGCGTTGGGTACCTGTACAGCTACCAGAAATACACCAATAACTTTACCGACCAGGTTACAACTGCTGGCGGCGTAAGCAGCAGCACTCCCGGCAGCTTTAAAGCAACTGTGCCCCAAAATGGGTTCAGCGTTTCAGCAGGGTTCCACTTTTTTGTTAAGTAGTTTTTTTGGAGATAGAATCCTGTTAAAGCTTTGTTGACTTTTAAAAGTTGACAAAGCTTTTTTTGTTTGAGGCCACAAAAGCGACGATTGCTTATTTAGATAGAACATATCCGCTTGGCAAGTCAATTCCGCTTCCAGAATCTTTGGCTAAAGCCTATCGCGTTATTTTATATTCCGTCCCTTAAAAGGGACGGCAATGATTCTATCTACCTCAGGTATTCATTGCCGTCGGTTTTAACCGACGGTCAGGTAAGCAACAAAATCAGGCTTTAGCCCAATTTCGGCAGTCTATAACCATTCGCTTATTTCTTCACCACCGGAAACGCCACTATCCTCACCTTAGTAAAACCATAGGGTATTAATGTAAAATGGGCAACAGTATCGCTCACCGCGCCGCGATAGCCTCCATCCCTGTCGGTTACCGGCTGGTTGGCTACGCCGTCGCTTATAGTCCAGTTGGGTATTTGGCGACCTTCCGCAATAATTTCAATAGGGGCATGCTGCTGGTTCCACACAAATTTTCCGCTGAGCGGTTTTTGGATTACCTGCAGCGTTTTTGTAGGATCATTTACAATTTGTTCGGAGAGGCCGTAGTTCCAGTTTGCTGTCGGGTAAACGCTAAAGTAGTCGCCTTCATGTTGGTCGTTTCCCTTTTCCCATTTCTCGCCGAGTTTTAGCGCATAAACCAGCGGCCCGCGTTCGATGGCCCGCGAGTTGCGGCCCCATTGCGAAGTGCTTACCTGCATGGGCAGCTTCAACACCAGCTTATCGCCGTTTTTCCAAACCCTGTTAAGGATAACCAATTGGCCGCCTTTTCCGCTGTTTGTTTCCTTGCCATTTATGCTAATGGTTGCATTTTTGCACCAGGCAGGTATCCGCAGCGTCCAGGCAAAGGGCACATCTTTTTTTGTGCTGATTTCGAAGCCGATCTCGTCGCTGAAAGGATAATCGGTTACCTCATCAATGGTTACCGGCGTATTGTTTTTTCCGGCAACTGTCGAGAAACTATTTGGCCCGTAAACCAATGATGCCAGGCCATTGCCGGCAGTTTTATACCAAAGATGGGTGGCATATTTTGTCCAGCCCTGGTGCATATTGGCCAGGCAGCAGGTATAGCCGCTGCGCATTCCCAAAACGTTATTCATTTCGCGCCCAAAGGGCAGACTGAAATCAAAAACACCACGGGCAATTTCCACCTGGTTGGCTATTTGGAAATATTGTTTATTATTATAATCGTCGGTGGTTTGGGTGGGCAGGGCGTTAAAAGCAATGCGTTCCAGCGCATCCATATAATGCGTATCGCCCGTTATGGCAATGTTTTCTTCCATCGAAAACATCGTTTCCACCACGGCGCAAAGCTCAGTGCCCTGGGTGGGCAGGTTGCCATGCAGGTCCTCATCGGCCGAGAATGTCCCCATTGGTAAACCGTGCAGGGTCATGATATCGTTATAGCCCGTTTTTAGCGCCGCCAGGTAATAAGGATTATGTGTGCGCTGGTAATTCAGCGCCGGTGCTTTTAGCGCCATGGCTACGTTTACCCCATGCCTGTGCATCCAGTCGCTATCGTTTTGATGGGCAGCCGCATTAATGGCCCAATCGCGACCCGCGAACCACCTGCTCCAGGCGTAACACTGTTTATCCAGCAGGTCGGCCAACTGCAAAAGACTTTGATCGCCCGTTTGTTCATAAAGCCATTGCGCTACCATAATATTCTCGCTCCCGCGCGATTCGGCCCAGTCGCTCCATTTATTAATCGGGCATATTTTTAAGGCCTTTAATTCATAATGAAAATATTTGCTCATGAATTTTATAACCCGTGGATCATTGGTTGCGGTGTAATATTGCTGCAGTGCTTTCAGCATCACCATTTTTGGCCACCAGTCTTCGCCTTTGGCACAATTGGCCAGGTTTATCACGGCGCCACTGTCACGTTCGGCTTTGGTAATAGGCCCAAAATAGCCCGATGGGCGCTGATGGTCTATCGTCCAGTTAATATATTTTAAAACCTTTGCTTTTAATTGAGCGTCATCCAGCAGGTAGGCCAGGGGCACGGCTCCATCCAGCCAGTAAGGTGTTTCTTCCCAGCCATCGCCTTTCCCGCCCAGCCAGCCGTTATCGTTTTTTAGTTTAGCGTAAACCTCGTCCAGGTGACCGGTGGAACCGTCGCGCATAATTTCCAGTTGATCACGTAGCCAGCCCATTGGTTTAATGGAACCCAGCGGGACTTCGGCATAAATTGGGTTTACGAAATGATTGGGTTGGCTGTTTTCATGCGGATGATTGGCAAGTTTGAAAGAGGTTAATGCCGATAGGATCAACAGCGAAGACGTCAGTTTTTTTAACATGGAAAATAGCTAATTGGCAATTTGAAGGTAGCCAATTATCCGGGTGTTCGCAACCGTGTTTTTAATCCGCCATTAGCAAAAAAAGGTTTACTGTTTAACCTCAGTCGAGGTAATGTAATAGATATGACTGCCGCTGGGCACGGTGTCCTTAAAAGTTATCTGCAATTTATTGTTTACCCTGGCAATTTGGCCCGGTATATGGTGCGGGTTGCCCTTATAAGTAAGATAAAGAATGTTTCCGCTGAGGCTCCAGGTCGAGGGCTTCGGATCGGTTTGAGGTGTCCCCGACCATTGCGCACCATCCGCCCTTAAATGCGATTGTGTTATAAAACAGGTATCGCTGCCTAAAAAGGTATCCACAGAGGTAAAATCACTATTATAGGTGCTGATGTTGTATTGCATACAAGGGTACTGACTGATGGTAGCGTTTACGCCTTGTCCAAAATTGGTATAGTACGATGTTAAAGTCCAGTTGCCTACAATATCGCTTGCGGTGATGCTTGTCGTGGTTGTTTTCTTTTCCTTTTTGCAGGTGGTAAATAAAAACAAAAGCAGCAGGGCGGTCAATATTCTAATTTTCATGGCTTTAACTGGTTTACAGGTGCTAATTTAAACTAGTTACGCACAAAAAATTAAAATCATTACACCCATATACAAATAATAGCCAAAGACTTAAGCGGCGATGCCGGAGTGGCTTTTATTTACTTTTTATACCCAGTCACATTAAGCATTACAATACTACGGTGTGGTATGCCTAATGTATTGCCTGGCTTTACATTTAAATAAAGTTTCAGGTAGCTATCAGTAATACCCTTCATGATCTCCAGCGTTGATTTTGTGAACGAAGGGTCAATAAACTGGTTCGATTTGCGGAAAGTCATTTTACCGCTTTCATCCACAAAAACCGAGAACAGGTACGAGAAATCCTGGTACGCATGATGGATGGTAATGTTATAAGTAGGTAAAAGGTAATTGTCGTAAATCTTTCCGCCATTTACGTCATCTGGCGGTACTAAATCAGGCTTGCAAATAACAAAAGGATTTTTCGATGTCAAAACAACAGGATTGGTGCAGGCGAAGGCGCTATCGGGTATTTTATTGGCCAACGCCGATTTTGCTTTTATGTAGAGGGTATCCAACCGGGTTGGTTTACGCAGCTTGTTGGTATCGGAGTGCAGCACATTTTTAATATAAGTGTTGGTATAAAACGTCATAAAAACATGCACTTTTTCTTCAACAATGGTATCATCATGCACGTGGAGCACCATAAACTTGATGCTGTCTTTTTTAATGTATTTGAGTTTAAGCCAGGCCCAGGCCACGTTAAATATCGAATCGTGATCAAACATGACCGGCGCATTCAAAAAGCGGCCCTTTTTGGGGCTGTAAATGGTTACCGAATCAACGGAGGGGAACGTGATACGCCATTCGGGCGTTAACTGGTAACCAACCGGGCTAAATGAAAGGCCGTTATCAAACACCCGGTTTACTTCGGTAAAGCCAACGCCCTGTATTTGTTTAAGCAAATTTTTGGTGCGGGTAGCTTCTGCTTGTTTTTTAGCTTTTTCAACCTCGGGGTCAATTATTTTGCGGTGGCACCGGCCGGCAAATAATAATATAAAAATAAAAATCAGGAATATGGTTCGTTGGATATAGGGCGCCACAGGGGTTTTATGCATTGTTTATCAGCAAATCGTTGTCGAAAGCGCTAAAATAAGGATTTGATTTGAGTCCGAAAGTCCGGAAGTCGGAAAGACCGAAAGAAATGATGTATGATAATCCACGTTATATAGACGAAGCTTTTTTGGGGAATGCTATTTACGGTTGGGCCCAAAAACAATCTTTCCGACCTCCAAACTAATCTCTAATCAACCAGTCTCTAATCTCTAACCAACCAGCGCCTGCTCCAGGTCCTTAATTAAATAATCTGCATCCTCCAAACCAACATACATGCGTATGAGTTGGTGCCTCGGATTGTTTTTGTCGTATTGATCAAGCGGTACGCCGGCTATGGATGGGATAATTAAGCTCTCGTGCCCGCCCCAGGACACCGCCATCAATATATGCTTCAGTTTATCGCAAAAAGTTTCAATTTTTTGTACTGATGAATCCTTCAGCGTAAAACTGAACATACCGCCGCAGCCAAGCATTTGCTGGTGTGCCAGTTCGGTTTGTTTAAATGTCGGGCTGAACGGCCAGATCACTTTATCAACAGCAGGGTGATTTGCCAGCCACTCGGTAACCGCTTTGGCGGTTTCAAAACTGCGCTGCATACGCAGGGGCAGGGTGCGCAGGCCCCGGATGAGCAGCCATGCCGAATGCGGCGACAATGTTGGCCCGATGTTCATAAACTCATGATCAAATATCCGTTTAATCAGCTCTTTGCTGCCGGTTAAAACACCTGCCACCACATCTGAGTGCCCGCCAATATATTTGGTTGCCGACTGTGCCACCAAATCGACACCAAGTTTTATAGGCTGCTGGTAAAGCGGACCGCAATAGCTGTTGTCGATCATAGTTAGGATGCCTTTTTTCTTTGCTATTTGGGCGATGATGGCTAAATCCTGCAATTCGTAGCTGAAAGTATTGGGGCTTTCGAGGTAGATGAGTTTGGTTTCGGGCCGGATGGCATTTTTAATGTTATCCACTTCCGATCCGTCAACAAAGGTGGTGGTTATGCCAAATTTTGGCAGAAAGTTATTGAAGAGCTTAATGGTCCAGCTGTAAGGGTTTTCTACAGACACAATATGATCGCCTTGTTGGAGTAACGCCAAAATAGGTACACTTACAGCCGCGATACCGCTGCTAAACACCAGCGCGTCTTCGGCTCCATCCAGTGCCGCAAGTTTTTGGCGCAAAATGGTTAGCGTTGGGTTTTGTCCGCGCGAATAAAGTAGAGCATCGTATTCTTCGCTCAAAGCCTGCCTGAAATCGGCAACGGTTTTAAAAGTAAAATTGCTGGTTTGAATGATAGGCGGCGAAACGGCGTTGAAATAGTTTTCGCGTTCTTCGCCCAATTCGTTCAGTATGTAGGATAGTTCCATGTTATTCTGTTTGGGGTTTCTTGTTCCAGGTGCAGGCGTAATAAATGCCAAGCCCCAACACATAGGCGGCCAGGCACCACAATGCGGCGTAAGGATCTTCCCTGAAGGTTATAAAAATATTTACGGTAACAAACCAATACGAAAGGATAAAGATAACCGGCACCAGCGGGAACCATTTAATGGTATAAATGCCGGTACCATCCAGGTGCTTTGTCTTTTTCCTTAGCAGGAAAATGGCGCATGCCGCCATCGAAAGGCCAATGGTATCAAAAAACATTACGTATTTGAGCATATCGGCAAACTTTGCTACAAAAAACAATACACCCAAAATGGCAGCTATAAAAAAGCTCATCCCAAATTCCTGCACCTGTGTTTTTGGGTTAACCTTCATGAATATTTTGGGTAAAATGCCGTCCTCGGCCATGGCATAATAAACACGGGGGTTTGCCAGCACATTTACATTTACATAAGCCAGCACCGATAAAAATATCATTAATGATACTATTTTATAACCCGTTGTTCCAAAAATAACGCCCACCATTGTAGCTGCTAGCGCTTTGTTTTGCTGCAAACCGCCTATTCCTAATACATGAAAATAAGCGTAATTGATAGATAAATACAAAACAATAACCGTTAAAATACCAAAAACAATACCTTTTGGAATATTAGTTTTTGCGTTAATAATATCGCCGCCGAAGTTGATGGTTTGCTGATAACCGCCGTACGTAAAAAATACCGCCACCAGGCTCAGGCCAAAAGCCGTGATAACGCTTCCCTGGTGCGGTGCAGCAATAACCGGGGCCGGCGCACCGCTGCTCATGAAAACAGTGCTGCAAATTAACAGTATCATCATCAGCTTAAATATAATAAGCACGCTTTGGGTGCGGGCGCTCATTTTTATACCCAAAAAGTTAATGACGTACAACACCGCTACCGAACTTATGGTAATTAATTTTGTGCCGAAATCGCCTTGATAAAAAGCGGTATTGGGCAGTAAGAAGGGCTTTATATAGTCGGCGCCTATAACTGCAACCGCGGCAACCGATGCCGCGTTGCTTATAACCAGCACCCAGTTAATCATAAACGCGATGGCCGGGTGGTAGCAATAAGAAAACACTTTGTAAAACCCGCCGGTCATGGGGTAGCGGGCGCCAATTTCGGCAAAAGTGAGCGCGCCGCATAAACTTACCAGGCCTCCAAATATCCACGCACCAAAAAATATCCAGGCACTCCCCGCTTTTATGGCAACCTCGGTTGGGGTGGCAAAAATACCCATCCCAATAATCAAACTGATCACTATCATGGTGAGATCAAAGCGGTTAAGTTTTGGTTTTATGCTCATTTATTTTTCTAAATGTTTTTATTGTAAATTAATATTTTAATTTTGTTGTAGTTAACCCTAAGTTAATTGTTGATTGACCGAAGTTGTTTGTGTAATTATGGCTACTATTTGGAAGCAATTTAAGCAAATATTAATTACAGCGGCATTTTTGCTTGTTATTGTTCCGGTAATAGCCCAGGTTAAGCCTCAGCCGCCGGCGCCTGTCAAACATCATCCATCCAGCAATCAGCTTAAAGACTTTTTTCATTTGGCCGCGCAAGCCAATGCAACTTTTATGTACCCGAAAGGTTTCAGGGAAATAGAAGCGCCTAATAACGAGGATTTTTCATTCGATTACGCACTGGAACTCCCCGGAAGAAATTTTGAGGTTTGGTACCAGGTAAAACCCGAGAAAACAGAGTGGTTTAACTATACCCGTACCCAATTTAACAAGGACGGCCAAATGGCCAATCCCGATTCGATCTATCTTCAAAAAGGTACGGAATACATTTTATCGTTTACCGGCGATAAAAAATGCTTTGAGAAAACACTGCCTCCTGAGGTACTGGCGCGTTACCATGCCGATGCAGGAAAGTCCTATCTTCTCACCCTGCTTGATTTCCCGCCAAAACATTACAAATACGCGTTGCTGATGACTCTCCAGAAAAATCATTTGGCAACCGTCTCCATGATTTGCTTCACCAACGAAAAAGGCCCCGAGTTTTACAAAAACGTTAACAGGGCAACAAACAGCATCAGGTTTAAGTAATGTTTTAGTTGATTGAGTTGGATTAGGTTAGATTGGGTTGACTGAGTTAAACTGCACTGTTTACGCAGCTGAAACCTTCGTTGTTATCGTCAGCTTTGTTATTATCTGTCAACTTGATCACCCCCACCAGCCAAATCCAACGTAATCAACCCAACCCAATTGTTGATAAGTTTATATGTAGGGCTAATAAAATTAGCCGGCAAACATTATTTTTGCCGTAGTGGCAAAGTCATTGATCGTGGCGGCATCAACCAGCGATGTCCACAATGACTAATGACCAATGCCCCAATGACAAAATAACATGGCAGAACCAGTAGATTATAGTGATGATAGTATCCGGTCGCTCGACTGGAAGGAGCATATTCGTTTACGCCCGGGCATGTATATTGGTAAACTGGGCGATGGCTCGGCTTACGACGACGGCGTTTACGTATTGTTGAAGGAAATTGTAGATAACTCAATTGATGAGTTTGTGATGGGCGCCGGTAAAACCATCGAGATTACCATGAGCGATCATAAAGTATCCGTGCGCGATTATGGCCGCGGCATACCGCTTGGAAAAGTGATTGATTGCGTATCGAAAATAAATACAGGCGGTAAGTACGACAGTAAGGCCTTCCAGAAATCAGTTGGTTTAAATGGCGTGGGTACCAAGGCGGTGAATGCGCTTTCCAACTCGTTTACCGTGCAATCATACCGCGATGGCCGCACCAAAATAGCCGAATTTGAAAAGGGAGAGCTGATAAGAGATGAGCCAGAAAAGGAAACAACCCAACGCAACGGTACTGCCATAAACTTTTTGCCCGACGATACCATTTTCAGGCATTACCGCTTTATACCGGAGTTTGTTGATAACATGATATGGAACTACGTGTTCCTTAACGCAGGGCTCACCATAAACTTTAATGGACAAAAATTCTTTTCGGAACGCGGCCTTTACGATTTGCTTAACCGCAATTCCGACTCAGAAACTATGCGTTACCCCATCATCCATTTAAAAGGTGAAGATATTGAAGTGGCGATGACGCACGGGCAGCAGTATGGCGAAGAGTATTACTCGTTTGTAAACGGCCAGCACACTACCCAGGGTGGTACGCACCAGGCTGCTTTCCGCGAGGCGGTGGTTAAAACTGTGCGCGAGTTTTATAAAAAGGATTTCGATGCCTCGGATATACGGGCATCTATCATTTCGGCTATTGCCATTAAAGTGCAGGAGCCTGTGTTTGAGTCGCAAACCAAAACCAAGCTGGGTTCGCAAAACGTAGGACCGGAAGGACCGACGGTGAAGGGCTTTATCAATGATTTCCTGAAAAAAGAACTGGATAATTATTTGCATAAAAACCCGGCGGTGGCTGATGCCTTGTTAAAACGCATCCTTCAATCTGAGCGGGAGCGCAAGGATATTGCCGGCATAAAAAAGTTGGCCAACGAACGTGCTAAAAAAGCATCGCTGCATAACCGCAAGCTGCGCGATTGTAAGGTTCATTTTGATGAAAACCACGAGCGAAAACAGGAAACCACCCTGTTTATTACCGAAGGTGACTCGGCCAGCGGGTCGATCACGAAATCGCGGGATGTGATGACGCAGGCTGTTTTTAGTTTGAAGGGCAAGCCGCTCAATTGTTATGGGCTAACCAAAAAGGTGGTTTACGAAAACGAGGAATTTAACCTGCTACAGCACGCGCTCAATATTGAAGACGGCCTGGATGAACTGCGTTACAACAATATTGTGATTGCCACGGATGCTGACGTGGACGGTATGCACATCCGCTTGCTGCTGATGACTTTTTTCCTTCAGTTTTTCCCCGACCTGGTAAAAGCCGGGCACGTATCTATCCTGCAAACACCGTTGTTCCGTGTACGTAATAAAAAGGAAACGATTTATTGTTACAGCGACGAAGAACGGCGGAATGCCATAGCCAAATTGGGCGTAAAACCCGAAATTACCCGATTTAAAGGTTTGGGCGAAATATCGCCTGATGAGTTTGGGTTATTTATTGGTAAGGATATCCGCCTTGACCCGGTGATATTAAAAGATGCCAATATTAAAGGCTTGCTGGAATACTTTATGGGTAAAAATACGCCCGCGCGTCAACAGCATATTGTAAATAACCTGCGCGTTGAAAAGGATGACGAAACCGTAAACCCGGTAATTGCCGAAGAGGTGGAGGTGCTGGTTGTAGCGGTGTAAGTTGAAAGGATAATTGCACTTTTTTCATTTTTTTTTTTAAATTCGGAAAAGATAAGTCATGAATAAAGAAAAATTGCTTACAACCATTAATGACATGCCATCGGAATTTGACCTGGAGGTTTTGATGGAGCGTTTGGTTTTTATTGAAAAGGTTGAAAAAGGGCTTGAGCAATTGAACACGGGCAATACCCTTACGCACGAGCAGGTAAAATTAAGAGTTAAGGAATGGTCGAAATAATTTGGACCCCTTACGCCTTAGAAGACCTGCAAGACATTTACGATTATATTGCCAAGGATTCTCCTGCTTACGCTATAAGGTTTACCGATAAACTTGTTGATAGGGTAGATATATTGATCGATCACCCGGAAGCAGGAAGAGTTGTTCCGGAATTTGAAAATGATTTGATAAGAGAGCTAATAGAAGGAAGTTACCGGATTATCTATATTATTAGGGCGTTTAACGAAATAGGCATTATCCGCATTCATCATTCTGCAAGATCGTTACGGTAGCTGCATATTCCATTTAGTTTACAGGCTAGCCTATATATCGGCGGTTTCGCCAAATACTTTCGCTATGCGGGATGACATTTCAGGTGTGATATCTGATTTTTCATGAATGATTTTATTCAGGCTCTGCCTTGAAATTCCCAGCATTTTTGCAGCATCTGTTACCGTTATTTCGTTTGCATAAATAACCTCTTCGCGTAAAATTTCGCCCGGATGTGTATTCCTCATTTGCCTTTTCATGGTATTTAATATTAAAATTTACCGGTCATTTAACGCTCTTTCCCCTTAATTCATCAATATACCACCGCCAGTCATCTTCAACTTTTGCCCCGGCAGCAATAAGTGTTTCAATAACCGCCTGCGTTTTTGGTTTAGGTTGATTATAAGCCGACCAAAGCACCTGCCCCAAAACGGTGTTGCCATAGCTGTTTTTTTCTTCGAGCGGCGCATTTTTGGCCAGTAGTAGTTTTACTATTTCCAGGTGACCGAACATGGCCGCCCAATGCATAGCAGTCATCCCTTCTGCTTCGGTAGCGGCGTTTACGCCGGTTGCCAGCAGGTATTCAACCACATTTGCACGGCCATAGCCACAGGCCCAGATAAAACCTTTATCTCTTTTTAGGGTGAGTTCATTATCATTAAGGCTGCCATCCGCATTAAAATAAGTTTTAACCTTTTCAAGGTCACCAACGCCGCATGCACCTTCCAGATCGAGCGATGCGCCATGTTTAACGAGGTATTCAAGGGGCTCGTCTCGGCCGTTTGCCAGGCAGGCTAAAATCAGCATACCTTCGGTGTACTCGGGTGCTACGGCGCTATTGGGGTTGGCGCCGTGGCGAATTAAAACGTCCATTAGTTCTTCCTGCACGCCGGTTACAACCGGGTGTACGCTGGTAGCCACCAGCCCAAGGGTCGTAGTTCCCCCGTACATATCACCAACGGCATCAACTTCAGCCCCGGCTTGCAGCAATAATTCTACTACTTGGGCAGCGTTTTTTGGTGTTTTTTGCCTATGCCATTCAACGCCATTGGCGCCCAGATAAATTAAAAGTGTAGCGCGATGTTTTCGCAATGAACGCATCCGGTACAAATCGGTATTTTGCCCCAGTAATTGTTTGAGCACTTCGATATTCCCAACAACAATTGCATCTATCGCCTGCTCAAATTGCCGTATTGCCGAACCAGCTTGCAACGCATGGTGCCTGAATACTTCAAAATCAGCCCAGTTGTTAAAATGATCGGTGCTGCTGATAATTTGCCGGGCATTTTCTGTATCGTCCCTTCCGGTGTCAAAACCAGCCCCGGAAAATTGCTCGGAAACATCGGGGTAGTGTTTATACCGCTTTAAAAAATCAATCAGCGCGGCTTCATCACCATTTACCGCGGCCTGCGCTGCTGTAGCCTTTTCGTTCGGCAGGATAATAAGTTGCCCAGTCATAATTGTTTCGTCGCAGGCATTTTTTAAATATACTTCAACCACCATTTCTCCGGATGGGCAGCTTTATAAGCGGCATAACTCCTGCAAACAAAATACAATATAACTACAACAATCAACCATACCAAATAAAGTACCGGCAAAGTCCATTGATGCGATGGCTCAATTTCGGTAAAAGGCGCTGTGCCGTAAAAGCCCTGGTTAGTGCTGCCTTCGCGGATCAGGTTAACAACTAGCGCAGCGCAGTGTATCAGCAATATATGCAGCAGGTAATAAAAAAACGGCACCCGCCCGAACGTGATGAACACATTAGCAAACCAGCCGCGCACTTTTTCGGCGAAGGGAACTAACGCTATTACAGGACCAAGTGTCATCAGCAGGTAGAGTGGCGAGGCCGGATATTTTTGCTGGTTCAGCAGCCGGAAAACAAATGGCAAATCGCCTTTATAAAAAGGGTTGAAGTGTATGGCAACTGCGATGCCGATAATTAAATAAAGTGCAGTCGCAGAAAAGCCTATCCACAGGCAAAGTTTACGTCGTTTGGCGGCATCTATCATCAACATCTTGCCAAAACCGTAACCCATCATCATTACGCCTATCCAGGGTACAATTACGTAAAGGATAGCTATACCCGGAGGCCCATAATGCCCCGAAGGATAAATAAACTCCCAAAACCACGCAAAATGATTTTGCCACCCTATTGGCAAAAGCCCGGGCACATATTTAAAAACAAATTGTAAGAACGCAATAGCTGCGCCCAAAATACAAAGCGCTTTGGCATTAATCCTGACGAAGGCCGCCAGCAATACCATGCACCAGCCCAGCATCCATATTACGCCGGCGAGTGTAAATTTCGCAAAATCGAGATTAAACGTCCAAAAAAGGCGGATGAGTGTCAATTCTAAAAAAACCAGCATGAGGCCGCGGATAAGCAGGAAACGGGCGAGCTTATGATCGTCATTTAGTTTGTTGCCATATAAAAAGGCGCTCGTCCCGGCAAAAAACACGAAGGTTGGCACGCAAAAATGAGTAACCCAGCGTGTAAAAAATATGCCGGGATCGGCACTCATAGAGGGAATGCCTGCGTAAACACGCACATGGTCAATAGCCATTAAAACCATCACCGCGCCGCGCAAAAGATCAACAGATTGTATCCTTGCCACGGTCGGGTTACCTGCTGCATAGCCAGGATCTGAAACCGGGTTTGCCATAAGTTTTTCTTGTGAAGATCAGATTGAATACCTAAATGTCTGAATAATAAAGCAAAAAAGAAATAGCGCATAAAAAAGGTTTAGATGGTTGTTAGCGAGACTCCTGTTTGATGTCGCCTTTTAACACTGCCCCACAAACCTTAAAACCAGCCTTCAGTAAGGTAGCTTTTGATGCATGGTTGCTAATGTTGCACCTCGCAGCAGGTACTCTGCCCATCCGGTAAATTTCCCTTTTTAATTCCTGAACAATCAGACTACCGAACCCTTTTTGGCGGAAGTGTTCATTTACCTCCATATAAATATCAGCATAAGGCCAATTATAATTCAGCATAAACCCACCGGTGGCAACAGGCACATCGTTTTGTTTCAAAAAAAATCCGGCCACATCGTTGCCGGTGTTTGCTGCACCGGGTTCACGGCCAAATGTTGCTCTGGCTGCCCACAGATCGGTTTGTCTATCATCCGCAAACAAAATAGCCTCAGCGTTAATGTTTTGGCTATACTCGTACAACATACTTGTCAGCAAAGGATCGTTGCTTTGGCATTCGATAAGCCTTGCGCCTGATTCGGTGATGAGTTTGGCAAAAATGCGGTTGGCCAGACTCCGGTAAGGCGCGGTTAAATAAAATTCAAAAATGGCATCCCGTTCTTCCCTTCTATCGGCGCCCCATATTGATCCATAGCCGGCAATTTCTCCCTCAATCCTGAACATCCAGCTATCCGCCCAAGCGTTTTCGTAACATTTATTGTAAATAAACTGGATTTTATTTTCATCAAGAAACCGTTCGCGTAGCGGTTGAATTTCAGGCAAACCGGATTTGATGAGCTGGATCATGTTTTGAAAGATGCGCGTCAGGCTATATTAATAAAAATAAATTAAACCGGCACGGACATTAAAAAATACTTATCTTGTTTCCCCCTTTCGTTAAAACAACGGGTTAAAAATATTTTCAACAATTAAAACAGACCGTGCAAAATATAGCGGATAGTGAAAAAAATGACCAACCACGAAATAAAAATAAACTTTAAAAAATTCGAAAGCTTAACCGAACTGAGCGATGTTTACCAGTCGCTTTGCGGCGAGGCGGTAAACGCAATGAAAACCTCCCATTCGCCGTATTCAAAATTCAGGGTGGGCGCTGCTTTACTGTTAGAAAGCGGTAAGATTATATTGGGCAGCAACCAGGAAAACGTTGCCTATCCATCGGGACTGTGTGCCGAGCGGGTTGCACTGTTTCATTGGGGCGCCAACCATCCTGATGACCCGATTGTGGCTATGGCCGTAACCGCGCATACGGATGAATTTGAACTATTGCAGCCTACAGCATCCTGCGGCGCTTGCCTGCAGGTGATGGCCGAGTGTGAAAAAAAGCAGGGCAAACCCATTGAAACCATTTTGTTTTGCAATAAAGGGCCTGTTTGGGTGATGAAAGGCGTAGCCAGTTTTTTACCCTTTTTGTTTTTTGAGGACGGTCTCGTGAAATAATTGCAGATGTAAAACGCTACTGCTTTAGTTTAAATCCGGTTAAAAGATTCATTTTACCAATTACTTTGCCATATTAGCTTCGCAATAAAATTTCGATGTATGAAAAAACTGTGTTTGTTCTTTTTATGCCTTGCCATGGGCGCGCAGGTTTATGCGCAGCAAGGATTTCCGTTCGCCAATGAAATAGCGGCGTTTAAACACCAGGACAGCATCCGCTTTCCGCCGAAGGACGGGATATTATTTATCGGCAGCTCGTCCATCCGTTTGTGGACGGATCTGGAACAACGTTTCCCGGGTAAACCCATTATCAGGCGCGGCGTTGGCGGCAGCGAATTGTGGCAGTTGGTTGATTATTACACCCCTTATATATTGTTCCCTTATCATCCCCGCAAAATTTTTATATATGCCGGTGAAAATGATATTGCCGGCGGGAAAAATGCCGACTTTGTATTTGATGAGTTTAAGAAGCTGTACGCTATGATCCGGAAGCAGTTACCGGAGGCCAAAATTTATTACCTCTCCATAAAAATGAGCCCAAGCCGCGAAAAGTATTTTAAAGAAGTAGCTGTCGCCAATAATTCAATAGAGAAATTCCTGGCCGGCAAACCGAATAGTACTTTTGTTGATGTAAATGCTTCAATCCTCAAAATGTCGACCGCATTGCCCGATTCATCGTTGTTTAAGAGCGATTACCTGCATTTAAACAGCAAAGGTTATGATAAGTGGCAGGTTGTATTGGAGCCGTTTGTCGATTAGGGAGGAGGTGAAAGGTAAAAGGTAAAAGGAATACCCGCTGGCCGGTAAAATCTAAAAGCCAAAGGCAAAAGACCAAAGACCAATCCGCTTTAGATTACCTTTTGCCTTTGACCTCTCGCCTTTAACCTCTAAAAATCAGGAAAACACGCTGTACACACTGGTGATTTTCCAGCCGTTGCCGGTGTTGGCAATAGTTACATAATTGCTGCGGGTGAAGTTTTCGTATTTCATATCAACTTTTATAATGGCAATGTTGGCGCCATTTTCAACAACCGAAGTGCTGGTGGTGCATTGTTGTTCGGTGTTTTTGTTGCTTTGTAAATAGTCGAGCATTTGTTTTTTGTCGAAGCTGAGCACTTGTTTGCCCCTAACCATGCTAAATGCCGCCGATTTATCGAGCACGTCGTTAAGTCCGGCAAGTTTACCCTGCGTCATGGCTGCAACAAAGGTGTTAATGGCGTGTGTTTTTGTTAAATTGTCGTTGTTGTTGGGGGTTGCTTTTACAGCGCTGCATACTACCAGCATGGCCAGGCCCAGCATAATTGTTTTTAAAGTTTTCATGATATTAAATTTAAATTGTTGTGTTTAATTATATAGCTATAAGACACAGGCAAAATTTAAATAGTTACAACAAAAACAGCCTTTAAAGCACATTTAACAAACATTTAACACTTCTCCTAAGTTTTTAGTTGAATTTGTTAAATTGGTATTGTTTTTTTCTTTATTTGTATTTTTAGCGATGAATAATTACAATAAATAATGGTTGAGTTTACCGCCATAATGCTGCAATTTGCCGACCAGGGCGAAAAAACCGGCTGGACTTATATCGAAGTGCCTGCCGACATTGCCCTGGAGCTAAAACCCAACAACAAAAAATCATTCCGGGTAAGGGGTATGCTGGATGGTTTGGCGGTTAATGGCATGGCATTAATGCCAATGGGCGAGGGAAACTTTATTATGGCATTAAAAGCTGAAGTCAGAAAAGCGCTTCGCAAAAACGCCGGGGCCATGCTGAATGTTTGTATTGAAGAAGATACGGAGTACAAGGTTGAAGTACCCGACGATCTGCAGGAATGTTTTGACTTTGAACCGGAAGCGCTGGAGTTTTTCAACAGTTTGCCCAAATCGCACCGGGACTACTTTATAAAGTGGATTGAGCAAGCCAAAACCGCCGAAACCCGTGCCAAACGCATAGTGAACACGGTTAATGCCATGCTGCGTAAGTGGCGTTATAATACGATGATGCGGGAGTTGAAGAAGGAAGGATGATGTGCGGATACGATTTATAATTTTCGCTTTCTGGGATTTTGGCGATTATCAAAAACTGATGAAATTTCGATATAGTCTTTTTTGATTTTGAAAAAGATAGAAGTTTGAGGCGATGCAACGCAACGACGCACCTGCTTTGTTTTAATGAAGACCGGAAATTGTTCAGGGGAATGTTGAATCCTAGATACGGTGTGGTTTATTTCGATAATCACTCTTTGCGCTATTTCTTCACCCCACTCCCCATATAGATAGTCTAAAAGTTTGTCATATTCAGCAATGGCGCGATCTGTCCATTTTAAAACATTAGTCATTCTTTTTTGCTCGCAAGTGGTTCAATTTCTCTTCCATTAAAGCCATAACATATTCATGCGAATGTACACGCCCCGCCTCACCATCAGCCAAGCCTGCTTTTATCCCCTCAATTGCCGCTTCCGGCAGGTCGCCCCAATCGTCATCATCTTCGTCATCCGCATGTTCATCAAGTTGATATTTTAAACCCATGCGGTTTAACACCGCCCGCAATTCGGGCAAGTCGCGTTCCTTATCAATTTCTACCTTTAGCGTTGTCATAGTATCAAATTTACTAAGATATTGGCAATGTTCATAATTAAAGACCTTTTTTGACACCGACGCGTTCCGTAATTCGCACGTCTGAAACCTGAACATCCGCACATTTGAATCCGCACGTCCGCCAAATGTTGAAATGTCCGGATGTGTTTAAAAATCATCCTGCCTAAAATCAGCACATCTCCACTTTAACCTCTATCTTTACCCATCCATATTTTTTTTAATTTAGAATGAGCGACGAGCTGAGCACAAATAATACCCCCGCCAATAACGAAGACAAACTCCACAACATTACCTCACTCGACGGGTTGTACGAAAACTGGTTCCTGGATTACGCCTCGTATGTTATCCTTGACCGGGCCGTTCCGCATATAAATGATGGTTTAAAGCCCGTGCAGCGCCGGATTCTCCACTCGCTTAAGGAGATGGACGACGGGCGTTTCAATAAAGCTGCCAACGTCATCGGTAATACCATGAAGTATCACCCGCACGGCGATGCTTCCATTGGTGATGCCATGGTGCAGATAGGGCAGAAGAACCTGCTGATTGACTGCCAGGGCAACTGGGGCGACCCGGTAACCGGCGACTCTGCAGCAGCCCCTCGTTATATCGAGGCACGTTTGTCCAAGTTTGCTATCGAAGTTGTTTTTAACCCTGATACCACCGACTGGCAGGCGAGTTACGATGGTCGTAACCGCGAACCTATCACGCTGCCGGTTAAATTCCCGTTGTTGCTTGCGCAGGGTGCCGATGGTATAGCCGTAGGCCTGGCCACCAAAATATTGCCTCATAACTTTATCGAACTGCTGGATGCATCGATCGCGGTACTGCAGGGTGTTACGCCTAATTTGCTGCCCGATTTCCCGACCGGGGGTATGGCAGATGCAACGCTTTATAACGATGGACAGCGTGGCGGCAAGGTACGTGTACGCGCTAAAATTGTGGAGCGCGACAAAAAAACACTGGCCATAACCGAGATCCCTTTTACAACCACCACCGGCGGCTTGATGGAAAGCATTGTTGCTGCCAATGAAAAGGGTAAGATCAAAATAAAAAAAATAGAAGATAACACTGCCAATACGGTTGAAATTGTGGTGCACCTGGCGCCCGGTATTTCGCCGGATGTTACTATTGATGCCCTTTATGCATTTACGGATTGCGAAGTTTCCATATCGCCCAATACCTGCGTAATACAGGACGATAAGCCGCGCTTTATGAGCGTGAATGAAATGCTCAAGGAAAGTACCTTTAAAACGAAGGAACTCTTGAAAATGGAGCTCGATATAAAGCTGAAGGAACTGATGGAGAAGATATTTTTTAGTTCACTGCTAAAAATATTTATCCAGGAAGGCATGTACAAGCACCCGGATTACGAAGGTTCGGGCACGTTTGAAATGGTGACCGAGGTTTTAACCCGCTTGTTTACGCCATTTTTTTCGCTGTTTTACAGGGAGATATTGCCCGAGGATTATAAAAAGCTGATTGATAAACCAATGAGCAGCATTACCCGTTTTGACTTTAAGAAAACGGATGAACAGATAAAAAACCTGGAGGCAGAAATAAAACAGGTTAAACATCACCTGAAGCACCTTACCGAATACGCCATTGCCTGGTTTGAGAAACTGAAGGAAAAATATGGCAAGGGCCGCGAACGCAAAACCGAACTGCGCACTTTTGATAAAGTGGAAGCGGCACAGGTGGCGTTGGCAAACGTAAAGCTTTATGTGAACAGGGCCGACGGTTTTATTGGGTCGGGTTTAAAGAAGGATGAGTTTGTTTGCGATTGCTCGGACATTGACGAGATCATCATATTCAGGGCCGATGGTAAATGCATAATTACCAAAGTGCAGGACAAGATTTTTGTGGGAAAGGAGATTGAGCACGTTGCCGTGTTTAAAAAGAACGACGAACGCACAGTGTACAATATGATTTACCGCGACGGGCAGAGCGGTGTAAGCTATATCAAGCGTTTCTCGGTTGTCGGCGTAACGCGCGATAAGGAGTACGATTTAACAAAGGGCACCAAAGGCAGCAGGGTGCTGTATTTCAGCGCCAACCCTAATGGCGAGGCCGAGGTGGTTAATGTGCAGTTAAAGCCGCACAGCAAGCTTAAAAAGCTCCAGTTCGATGAGGATTTTGCGGCGCTGGCTATTAAGGGCCGTAACTCCATGGGTAACATCATTACCAAATACCCGGTTAAAAAAATCATCCTGAAATCTAAGGGTAAATCAACGCTTTCGGGGCGCAAAATTTGGTATGATGATATATTGAAACGCCTTAATGCCGATGGTCGTGGTAAATACCTGGGCGAATTTGACGGGGATGACAAAATCCTCACCGTTTTAAGTTCCGGTATTTATGAGCTGACCAGCTTCGATCTGAACAATCACTTTGATGATAAAATGATTGTGATCGAGAAATACAACCCTGAAAAAGTATTCTCGGTTATCCATATCGACGGTAAATCCAAAAATTATATGGTGAAAAGGTTTGTCTTTGAAAACCTGGCCATCGGCAAGCAAACCAGCATCATCAGCGACGAAAGCGGCTCAAAACTGGTGCTGATATCGGGCGCGGCCCAGCCAATGGTGAATGTTGTGCAGCTAAAAGGCAAAGAACAAACACCAGAAACCATCGAGCTTGACCTCTCCGCCATGATTGATGTTAAAGGCATGAAGGCCATGGGTAACCGCCTGTCGCAGCATCCTGTTAAAACAGTTGAATTGGTGGCGGAAATTGAAACTGAAGAAGAGGAAGCCAGTGTTAAAGATGACGTGTACACCGCAGATACGGAGCCGGACGATGCCACAGTAGAACCTGAAGACGAAGCGCCGGAAACAAAACCTGCCGCACCAGCTACACCAGAGCAAAAGGCTGCGGAACCTTCGGTACCTGCAAAAACCGAATCGGTGGAATCGCCCCCAAAACCGGTGGAACCGCCGGCAAAAAAGATAGATTTTGAAATCACTAACCCTGATGATATCGATATTGATGACAAAGGGCAGTTAGGATTATTTTAAACCGGCGTTCTTCGTCACCCCGAAACTTACGAAGTTTTTAAAACTTCGTAAGTTTTTCTCCCGGACTTCGGAAGTTTTTTATCCCCAACAGGATTATTCCCCTGTTTTCTTTTTGAACGATACCCTGTACTTCCTGAGTTTTTGATATACATACCCTCTTCGTTTCGCGGCATCGGTCAGCGAGGTTTCGTCGCGGAAATATTCGTCGAATATTTTAGGGACGGCAATTTTTTGGGCGCTGTAAATGCCCGAGTGCCCGCTGAAGAAATAAGCGGTAAAGCAGGCCACAGCGAATAACAAGGCATGTTCGCCGCCGAAAAGTTCAATCCCCATAAAAGTACAAGCCAACGGGGTATTGGTAGCCCCGGCAAACACGGCGATAAAGCCCAATGCAGCAAACAGACCGACAGGCGCATTCAGCAGCCCCGATAGTGTATTACCTAATGTGGCCCCGATATAGAACAATGGTGTCACCTCGCCGCCCTTAAAGCCGGTGCCTAAGGTAACGGTGGTGTAAATGGTTTTCCAAAGCCAGCTCCACGTGTCCGAACCACCGTGTTGAAATGCGGACGGAATTGTAACAGCACCGGCATGCTCAGGATCGACGCCCAGGCTCAGGTAGTCGGGTTTTCCCAAAAGCAGGGTGAGGCCAATGATGATTAAGCCGCCCAAAACCGGGATCATCCAGGTGTGTTTAAATAGTTTAAGACAAACGGTTTTTACTTCGTTTACCATCCGCGCAAACAAAAAACTCACCAAGCCGAATGCTATGGACGCCACAACCACTTTCATCAACAGCAACACATCCGTATGAAAAAAGGTGGAAAGGGCAAAAGGGGCGCTGGTATATGCATCGATATGATATTGCACGTGATGAACGCCCCATGCGGCAACGGCCATATCGCCAACAATGGCCGCAATCAGGGCAGGCAATAACGATTCGTACTGTATCCTCCCGATGGTTAACACCTCCATGGCAAAAACCGCCCCGGTAAGCGGCGTGCCAAAAACGGCGCCGAAACCGGCTGCCACCCCTGCGGTAAGTACCATCCGGCGGTCGATGCCTTTTAGCTTGAACCAGTTGCCGAACATCGAGGCAATGCTGCCGCCAATTTGAACGGCAGTGCCTTCGCGCCCGGCCGAGCCGCCAAACAGGTGGGTAATAATGGTGGTAGACAAAATAATGGGCGCCATCCTCTTGGGTACTCCGGCACCTTCCTCATGTATCTGCTCCATGATCAGGTTGTTGCCTTTTTCGGCCGATTTACCAAGCCATTTATAAATAAAATGGATAAGCACACCCGCAGCGGGCAGTAAATAAAGCAGCCAGGTATGGTTAAAACGAAAGTGAATAGCAGCGGTTAACAACCAAAGAAAAAAAGCGACGATACTGCCAATAACCAATGCAATGGGCAAAATCATTATCGTCCACCGGGCTAATTGTTTTAAAAGGGTTAAATGTTCTTTAAAGGGGGCAGTTTTGTTTTTTATCATGATGATTTACCGGTTGAATATAAAAGAAAAATTTGGGACGGAGGAATTGGGAGAACGGTTGATGGCTAAAGGCCTTTTCGCCGCTGTAACACGGCGGAATTTGGCTGAAGCCTGATTTTGCTGTTTGGTATTCCGTCGGTTAAAACCGACGGCAATGAATAAAATAGCAAATAAAATCATTGCCGTCCCTTTTAAGGGACGGTATATAGAATAAAGAGGCAAGGGCTTTAGCCCAAAACTTTGGAAGCGGCGGGAACAGGTTGCGCCGAATGGAATAAATAGCCCGGCGCTTGTAATTAATGATTTGAAATTTGATTGGTTAAAAACTTTCACCTGCAAAATAGTTGTTCAACAGATTTAAATGACCTGTTAATGGTTTATGCAGGCGCCATCAGCAATGCGGTTTTTAAAAGGAAGACACCATTTCCTGCTGCAATATAGCGTTTATTTCAATTTCAACAAATGTGGAACCGGGATTTGTTAAAGAAGCCGCGTAAAAAAATGACAAATGCAATTACCGGATAGCGACGGGTTTTAAACCCGTTGCTATGGAAAAAACCGTCATTAATTCCAAAAGCAGTGCTAACAAAGCATCGAAACTTAGCAAATAAGTGCATCCGTGTAACGTCAGTAAAGCATAGCGACGGGTTTTCAAACCCGTCGGCTATGAGAAATGCTGCTCTATGTTTTGAAGGCGATTTTCCTGCGGGATTTGTTCATTTTAGTATCTTTACCCTATTCAAAATGGCGTACATATTTCCGCGATTGTAAGAGGATATGCCGCCAAATAAAACTTCATGAAAAGATTACTCACCTCTCTTATTTTCTTAATTGCCGCCAACATTGTTATCGCTCAAAAAACGAGGCACACCTTTGCCCTTGGCGATTCAACTTTTATGCTGGATAATAAACCGTTTCAGCTTATTTCGGGCGAAATGCATTGCACCCGCATCCCGCGCGACTATTGGCGTGTACGCTTAAGGATGGCTAAGGCGATGGGCCTTAACACCATTGGTACCTACGTTTTCTGGAATGCTGAAGAACCAGAAGAAGGCCACTTTGACTTTACAGGCAATAACGATATTGCCGAATTTGTGCGTATCGCCAAAGAAGAAGGTCTGTGGGTGATATTGCGCCCAAGTCCGTACGCCTGCGCCGAGTGGGAGTTTGGCGGATACCCCTGGTGGCTGCTGAAGGATAAAAGCATGAAAGTACGCAGCAAGGACCCTAAGTTTTTAAAATATTACCACGATTACATTATGGCCCTGGGCAAGCAACTTTCGCCATTGCTGGTTACTAACGGAGGCAATATTTTAATGGTGCAGATTGAAAACGAATACGGATCATACAGCGATGATAAAGAATACCTGGATATCAACCGCAAAATATTCCGCGAGGGTGGCTTTAAAGGCTTGTTGTTCACCTGCGACGGACCTTCGCAAATGCCCCGTGGTTACTTGCCCGGCTATTTACCCGCCGTTAACGGGTTGGATAACCCCAAAGAAGTAAAAACGCTGATCAATAAATATCACAACGGCAAAGGCCCCTATTACATTGCCGAATGGTACCCGGGTTGGTTTGATAGCTGGGGAAGTCCGCACCAGGGCAGTAATGCTAATGAGGATGCCGGCAAATTGGATACCGTTTTAGCAGCAGGCATATCCATTAACCTGTATATGTTTCATGGCGGCACTACGCGCGGTTTTATGAATGGCGCTAATATGAGCAAGCATGATCCCTATTCGCCGCAAACATCAAGCTACGATTATGATGCACCGCTTGATGAGGCGGGTAATCCCACAGCCAAGTTTTATAAATTTCGCAGCGTTATTGAAAAGCATTTGGCGCCGGGCGTAAAGTTGCCGGCGGTACCGGCTAAACATCATACCGTCGCCATAAAGCAAATAGGTTTTGCTAATTGGGCTCCACTATTTTCTAACCTGCCGCAGCCGGTATTATCAAAACACCCATTATCCTTTGAAGAATTAAACCAGGGCTATGGTTTTGTGTTGTATCGTACATTGTTAAAAAATGCGATTAAAGGCCTTTTAAAAATCAAAGAACTGCGCGACTATGCAACCGTTTATCTGAACGGCCAGCGCATCAGTATTTTGGACCGGAGGTTAAAACAGGATTCCATCACCCTAAACAATACCAACGCCAACGCTACCCTGGATATTTTGGTTGAGAACAATGGCCGTATTAATTACGGGCCTTATTTAACCGATAACCGGCAAGGGATCACTGAGAAAGTAACCCTGAACGGCGAAGAACTAACCGGCTGGAAAATGTATAAACTGCCTTTTAACAATACGCCGTTGATTACAAAACTTATCGCCAATAAAGATAAATATGATGCCCAGCCGGCGCTTTACCCGGGAACTTTTATGCTGAAAGAAACCGGCGATACCTGGCTGGATATGCACGGATTTGGTAAAGGATTTGTGTTTTTAAACGGGCACAATCTTGGCAAATACTGGAACATAGGCCCGCAGCAAACTATTTATATACCAGCCTGCTGGCTTAAAAAAGGATTGAACAAAATTGTGGTGTTTGATGAATTGAAAAGTAATCACAATAACATCAGCACGCTTGATCACCCGGTTTTGAATGAAGTAGTGAAGGAATAGCTACCGGATAATGCCCTTCAAATCCTTAACAATCTGATTGGTTAACATAACAGCGCCATTGAGTTGCAGGTGGTATTGATCGGTAAACAGGCTATCGGTAAACACGTTGGTATTATGATAATTCAGGTAGATGCCGCCCTGCTGTTCCACAATGGATTTGCATCGGGCAAAATGGGCCGACAGGACCGCTGAAGATTGCGGCGTACCGGCATAGGACTTTTTTAGCGGTACCTGGATAAAGATCAGTTTTATGTTTTGTGCTTTCAGAAAGCTCCCGAGGGAATCTAGCGCCTCATAGTTTTCGCCGGTGTAGCGGGTAGGGAAGATGTTGTGTTCGTCCCATTTGGCCTTGTTTATTTGTTTGGCCGTCAGGAATGCCCCGCCCCATTGATCAACCGCTAAAGGGTAGCTGTTTAACTTCCGGCGGACCACCTGGTACGCCGAAGTGTAGTTTTTTAAGTAGAAGGCCTCCGGCAGGTGGTACTTGATAAAATCAGGGGCGTTTACATAATTCAGGTATGTGCTATTGGCAGGCGATATAAAATCATTGATGGACGAGCATAAAATAACATACCGGGGGTGATACCGTTTTACGAAATCAGTTAATAAAACCCTGGTATCTGTTATTTGCAAATTCCAGGAAGCAAAGTTGTAATAAGGTATATTAAAATTGTGTACCATTATCGGCGAGTTCAGTTCATACAAAGCCACCGAGGAGCCTATCGCCATTAACTCTACATGCTTGATATGCTGTTTTTGCACACTGAACATCTTTTGATCAAAAAAAGTGGAGTTGGTAACCACCGGGTAGCATCCGCAAAGAAAAAGGATCTCAAAAAAAGCCGCTATCACTATTACGAAGAGCAATACTTTCAACAAAAATTTAATTACCGGCTTTTTCATCTCATCCTAAAAATTAAAATAAATAAAGTCGCGGTTGGTGGATGCGCTGAATGAAAGGATGAAGAATATCAGCCCAAAATAGATTAACATCCGCCATACAGGCCTTTTTATAGCGTCGATTTGTAAGGCATGCTGTTTGTCGCGCTGCAGCCATTCTACCCAAAACAACACAGCTATGGCGATCAACGTCGTGATCGTATTCACTTTTTCGGTGATGGTAAACCCGGATACAAAGGAAGTCGAAAAAAGCCTTCTGTAAAAATCAAACGCCTGCTGCAAACTATCCGAACGGAAGATAACAAATGTGAGCATTATCAAAATAAACGTTGCCAGAGCGTTCATCATCGCCCTTAGTTTGCCGTTGTTATTTTTCTTTTTATGCAGGTGGCCGCGTAATATCAGCGGGATAAAATAGCAGCCGTTTAAAAAGCCAAATACTATAAAAGTCCAGTTGGCGCCATGCCAGATGCCGATGGCTGTAAAATTAACCAGGATGGCCGCGAAGAGTCCTGCCTTGCCATAATCCCTGAAATATATTGATAAAGGCGTAAAAATGTAATCCGTAAGCCAGCTGGTTAACGAGATGTGCCATCTTCGCCAAAAATCCGCAATATTTTGCGCAAAAAAGGGATTATCGAAGTTGCGGGTAATTTTTATCCCCAGCAGGCTTGAAAGCCCGATGGCCATATCCGAATACCCGGAAAAATCGGCATAAAGCTGTATGGTAAACATGAATGCACCAAAAAGCAGTGCACTTGCCGGCAAGGTTGTATAATGATTAAATACATTATTGGTAAAAGTGGCGCAATTGTCGGCAATAACTACTTTTTTAAACACTCCCCATAAAATCTGCCTCATGCCATCAGCGGCCAAGTTATAATCAAACACCCTCCGCTTTTCCATCTGGGGTATCATGGTTCCGGGGCGATCTATCGGGCCGGAAATTAAACAGGGGAAAAACGATACGTAGGAAAAGAAAATCACCCAATCGGTGTTAGCTTTTATTTTGTCCCTTTTAATATCCAGTAAATAGCCAATCGTGCGGAAAGTATAAAAGCTTATCCCCAGCGGAAACAGGAGGTTAAGCGTATGGATATCGGTACTAATGTTAAATTTAGCAAGCAGACTGACGAAACCAGTGATAAAGAAATTGAAATACTTAAAGAACAGCAGGCAACCTAATCCCTGTATCAATCCGATCCAAAGGAAAAGATTGCGCGATCTTTGGTTTTGGGTTTTAGCTATCGCGATGCCCAAAAAATAAGTAATGACGGAGCTACCAATGAGCAGGAAGAGGAAGCGCCAGTCGGCCCAGGCATAAAACACATAGCTCCCGGTCAGGATCAAAATATTTTGAAGGCTTACACTCCGATTAAATACAAACCAGTACAACAGGAAAAACACCGTGAAAAAGAGCACAAATGTTGTTGTGGTGAAAAGCATCTGGTGTTTTAATTTTTCCGGCGCTGCGCGGATTGTTTCCGCTTGCGGGGCGTTTTATGGTTATACATCCAGGTTTGCAAAAACGTTGCTTCGCTGTTTGAATACTGAATGTACAAATTATGATTTTATGTTTTGGGATGCGCGGAAAATGGGATATTTTTTTATTTTTGATATTCGGTTATCATAAAAACCATTTTGAGGCACCAGGATGTATAATTACGGCTCGTATTCATTTATTATTATTGGGTTGACCATATTTTGTTTGGTGCACAGTTACCGCCGGGGCACGTTAAACAAGTGGATTATCTGGCTTATCATTTTCCCTGTGGGTGGATGTTTGTATTATATCTACAGCGAAATCATGTCGAACCGGGGAAATACTTTTAAAACGCAAAAGATAATGCCCGTTAAGATGAATACATCACCCGTAAACATCAGGAAACTGGAAGAGGAATTGCGCTTTACCGATACTTTTGCCAATAAAGTAAAACTGGCCGATGCCTACCTCGCCAGCGGGCAAACCGATAAAGCCATCGATTTATATAAGGCCAGCCTTACCGGCGCCTTTGCCGAAAACGAACACGTGATTGCCCAGTTGATAGTGGCCTATTACAACCTGGAACAGTACGAAGAAGTTATCCCCCTGGCAAAAAAGATATACAAGCTTCAGCAGTTTGCCCGGTCAAAAGCACACCTGCTTTATGCCCTCTCGCTGGAAAACATAGGTGAAATTGAACTGGCCGAAAATGAATTTAAGGCGATGAAAGGCCGCTATTCGTATTTTGAGCAACGTTATCAGTACGGATTATTTTTGATGCGCCAGGACCGCGACGAAGACGCCTGGACCATTTTTACCGATATGCTAAACGAGGAGCCGCACCTTGGCGCTGTAGAAAAGAAAAGTAACCGCATTTGGTTTACTAAAACTAAGGAAGAACTGCGGAAAATTAACGTTCAGAAAACGGTTTGAAACCTGTTTGCCTGTGACCGCTTAAATCTTGCCCAGGTAAATCTCGGTCTGGTAGTAAAATTTAACCTGACCGCCAGTATTATACCTAGCGAAGATATCCTTTAACAGGACTTTAAATTTTTCGCCTTCCTCGGTTCCTTCCGGGGGGACGTACGACGAAGAATAGGCTCTCCCCATCAGGCCCGCCTCGTCAAAAACCTGTACATTGGGATACTTTACAACCTGGTAAATGCCGTCTTTAAAAAAAGCCTTAAAATTAATATCGCTGATGTTGCGGTGATTTACTTTATTGTAATCGATGGAATCCTGTTTTAGAATATTTTCATAGGCCACGGAAAAGTCGTCGGTCTCAGCATCGCGATTGTTCCAGATCAGCGCCACCTGGCCATCATCTTTTAATATCCGCTTAAATTCCGCCCAGGTTTTATCGGCATTAAACCAGTGGAAGGCCTGGGCGCAAACCACCAGGTCCATGCTGTTTGCGGATAGCGTGGTTTCTTCGGCGGAACCTTCAACCGGGATAAAGTTGGGATTGCTTTTAAATTGTTCCACCGCTGCTTGCCGCATGCTTTCATTTGGCTCAACGGCGTAAACCTTATAGCCACGATTAAGCAGCAGCCCGGTGAAAATGCCCGTGCCCGCGCCAACATCGGCGATGGCAACACCCGGTGATAAATTACATTCTTTTTCCAGGAAATCGAGTACTTCCGGCGGATAGGAGGGCCTGTATTTTATATAATTTTCAACCCTGTCCGAAAATCTTTTGGTGGGATCGGCAATATTCATATCAAACGCAAATAAACAAAAAAAGGCGCCTTAAGGGCGCCTTTTCCATTGAATTTTATGTAAAAATTACAGGATCAAAATCAAAATAAGGATGATGATAATGATGGCGCCTACCGAAAGGTAGATACCACCGCCCATTGCGCGCATTTCCTGCCTGTCGCTTTTTAACTCAGCGCGAAGCTCTTTGCGTTCAACTTTGGTCATTTGCGATTTGTCCATTGCTTTAATCTCAGCAACGCGGGCTTTAATTTCTTCAACACGTGCCTGTTTTTGCTCAGTGCTCATGCTGGCAATGGCTGCTTTGTCAATAGTGGCCGCCTGGCTGCTCAATGCAGCAAATGTCATCATCAGGGTAGCGGCGATTAGGTAAATTTTCTTTTTCATGATCGTTATTTGTTGTGATTGTTTTTTATGGGACTGTTGTTTCTTATTAAAGTTTAAAATGCCGGAAATGTTTTAATAAATAAAAATAATTAAAAACAACAGCTTTTCAAATAGCGATAAAGAATGCCGCCTCAAAAACATGACCGGGCTGTAATTGCTGAATATCTTCTTTTTGGCTGATATCCACATGCTTGCCATCGGTATCAGCGCAGCCCAGCCAGGGCTCGATACAAACAAAATCGCCGCCGCCTTTTGCCCATATACCCAGGTAATTAAAATGTGGAAATTCAACCGAAATTGATTTATCGTGTTTATCGCTTTTGATGCAGATCTCGCGCGACTTCAGGTCCTTAAAGACCAATGCGTCCTTATCAAACAAGCTCCTGGTTAAATATAATTTGTTTTTGGGCGATGGCACCGCCTCGGTTTCCCCGTTGAAAAAGCCCTGCGCCGACAACATGTGCGTGTTCAGTTTCTCTTCGGTTTCAAACTCCAGGTAATAATCCTCGTATTTTTCGCCCGGGTAAAACGGTACATTAAATGCTGGGTGCCCGCCTACCGAAAAATAGATAGTTTTTTTATCGTGACTGATGAGTTTATAAGTAACTCTTAAGGCATTTTCGATGAGTGTGTATAACACCTGGAAATCGAACTTGTAGGGATAAACATGCGAAGTATGCTCCGAATTGGGCAGCGACCATACAGCATGCTCGTCATCATTTTCCAGCAAAATAAACTCCGACTGCCGCGCAAAGCCATGCCTGCCCATAGGGTAAGCCACGCCATCAACCAGCAACTCATCGTTAATAAGCCCACCCACCACCGGGAACAGGTTTGGCGCATGCCAGGGCCATACTTTAGCATCGGCCTGCCACAAGTGCTCAAGCTGATTTTCCTTATCAAAAACCGAAGTAAGCTGAGCTCCTTTTGCCTCAATGGCAACTCTTAAAAACGCATTCTCTAAAATAACCATAGGTATCGCAATAGAAATAAAACGGTCTAAATTAGGAATTTGTTTTTAAAGCCTCACCTAATCCTATCCAAAGGAGAGGACTTTAGCTTCATTCTTTTTTAGAACCCTCTCCTTTGGAGAGGGCAGGGTGAGGCCAAATCTGGACTTCCGCGTTTGCTCCCCCTTTAGGGGGCCGGGGGGCTAATCATCATCATCCTTTTTCTTCTTCTCCAAAATAACAAAGGCGCTGCGTTTAGGAGCCGGCAACACTGCATCTTCGCCTTTAACATATTTCCATATCACCTCGTTCAAATCCCGGTCGGGTACGGCGTCTTCTTTGGCAAAGTTAAACTTATCCGAGCGCCGGCTGCTTTCGTTATCAGCAACGTTGCGTTGCTCAAGGCTAACCTGGGCCGGTTTAACCACGTAGGGCGAAAGATCGGGTGTTGATGTGAAGCAGTTGTACATGGGTGTCGCCGCAGCATCATACTGGCTCATCGGCGGCAGACCCAGTATCAGCTCCATGGTGCGCAACACGCCCGAGGTTGAATACATATCATGGATAACCGCGCCACGCTTAACATACGGCCCTGCTACAAATACGGGTGAGCGATGTGCATCCACATGATCGGGGCCGGCCTGGGCATCATCCTCCAAAATAAACACTACCGATTCCTTCCAGATAGCGCTTTTCGACAAATGCTCCAGGAAAAGCCCTACACCCTGGTCGTTATCGGCCACGGCGGAGATGGGTGATATGGCCCCTTTGTGCTGCCCGCTGGTATGATCATTACTGATGCGGATGGAGTTAAAATGCGGCACCTGGTTTATGGCCAGCAGCGAATCAAAATCATGCGCCCAAATTTCTTCGCGCCTGATATCTGTAATGTCCAGGTCAAAGCTGGGCGAAGCCTTGCAGTAATGCCCCTCTAGTGTCTTAATGTTGGGTTTGTAGTCGTCGGCAAATTCGCCGTAGGTGCGGTAGCTTACCCCGGCACGTTTGCAATAATCCCAGATGTAACCATCGCGCGGATCGCCGGCCTTGCGGGTGCCTTCCGAATCATAATTCCCCCCGCGACTCCCGTAGCTGGTGGGCCAGGTTTTTTCAATAAAGTCCGTAGCATAGGCGGCCATGCTCCAGTTATGGCCATCGGCGCTCACCTCGGCATCTACATAAAAATTATCCATCAGCGCAAACTCACTGGCAATAGCATGCTCATTAGGCGTAACCTTGCTGCCAAAAATACACAGCGACGTATCGCCATTCCCCTGCGGCATATCGCCCAAAACCTGGTCGTAGGTGCGGTTTTCCTTAATAATGTAAAATACATATTTAATGGGCGATTTTTCGCCCCGCTTGCGCGGTATGGGGTTGCCCGCCTCGCCCGGCGCCGTGGCCGTTACCTGCGGACTAAACGGCGTATTGGCATACACCTGCCGGGTGTAAGCTTTCAGTTGGTCGGGTTTGGGTGCATCAATAAACGATAGCTGGCCCCAAAACAGGCCGCCAATATATTGCTCTTTAGTATTTGTTGCGCCTTTTTTATAGCCGCTGTTGTCCTTCTTTTTCAGCGGTTGCGGTCCGTTGGGGTTAGCCATGCTGGTAAAACCCTTGCCGTTGGCCACCAGTATTTTGTTGCCCAGCGTGCGCACATAAGTAGGGTACCAGCCCACGGGGATAAACCCCTCGCTCTTGCTGTTCCCCGGCGTGCTTACATCAAAAACGGCCAGGCAGTTATTGTCGGCATTGGCAATATAAAGCGTTTTGCCGTTATTGCCCAGTGCCAGGCCGTTGGTGGTGCTTCCGGTTAATTTGGTAGGGTACAACGAGGCCGAGATCACCTCCAGCGTTTTGTGGGTTGCCGTATTAATTACCGATACCGAATTATCGTTGGCATTGGCCACATACAAAATGCTGCCGCTTTTATTCAGCAGCAACTCGTTGGGGTGACTGCCCACTTTTATGCTCGCCGACAACTCGCCGGTATGCGTATTATAGCAGCTTACCGCACCGCCGCCCCAAATGCTGATGTACAGGCTTTTTTCATCCGGGCTCAGGATACAGCTGTAGGCCTCGGCAGCCAGCTTAACCCGTTTTACAATTTTTTTGGCTTGCGGGTCAATCACATACAGGGCGCTGTCTTCCTTGGTTACGGTGTACAGGCGCGTATTGGCTTTGTTTACAGCGATGCCCGTAGTACAAATTGGATTTGGCCAGGGTTTGCCCAGTTTAATGGTATCGGCTGCGCCAATTTTATTGTTGGCAATGTGGAAAGCCATTATCCAGTTATCGTTGCCGCCCCCGGCGTACAGCGTTTTTTCGTCGCTGCTCCAGGCCAGGCCGTACCAGGCCTTGCCCACAATGCGCAAATCCAGTTGTTTTTCGGTTTTAGGGTCAATCAGCTGGATGCTCTGCGTGCTTTGTCCGTTATTGGTGACCGCCATCAGCCTGCCCGAAGGCGAAAGCTGCATATTCAAAGGCAGATCCCCCAAAGGCAGCGACCGCCCCGCCGGGCTCAGCTTCCAGCCATTAGGAAGCAGCACCTGGCCGGTGGCTTGCATTTTTCCAGGTGTTTGGGCGTTGGTGTTTATAGTAGCAGTGGCAGTTATGAGTAGCAGTGCCAGTAAAAGTTTTGTTTTCATAATCGGGCGAAATAGAAAACCAAAGTTATGAATTGCATTTGATGGATTAATGCTGTTAACAGAAAGTTAATGTGAGGGGGGAGGGGGATGATACTATTTTATTTCTGGTTATAATGCCCCATAGCGGAGATCACGAAAACCGTCACGGTTTCCTCTTCAACCTTGTAGATCAACCGGTCCTTTTGATTTACCTTTCTTGACCAAAAGCCCGAAAGTTCATACCTCAATGGCTCAGGATTGCCAATGCCAGAATAGGGTGTTTCGGTAAGCTCGATTAGGATTTTTTCAATTTTCTTGATACTTCCCCTATCGCCCGATTTAAAATGTTGCTTGATGTGTTTTTCGGCGAGTTCTTCTATTTTAAGTTTAAACTTCCCCATACATCATTAGGATCAATTTCTTTATAATTTCCTCTTTTTTCGGCTTTTTTTATCATAGCCACAAAAGCAGGATCATAGGGGCTTGTTTCAACGGCTATTTTCCATGCTTTAGCAATCGCTTTTAAAGCCAGTGCCTGGTCTTCATTTTGGGGATGCATGATCAACGTTTCCATACACAAATCTAACGAAATTAAATTTAAAGCGGCAACGTATCCCGAAAAAACTATACACAACAAGGGTCTCAAGAAGGGTTAACAGGGTTAACACAATTCAAATGTTCCCGCCGTTGTTGGAGTTGTCTCCAACAACCCTGGGTGCTGTAAGGTAATCACGCCGGGCGTATCGTACCGATCAATATTTTTTAACCAACCTCCGCCGTTGTTGGAGTTATCTCCAACAACCATAGATGCCTCCCGCCGTTGTTGGAGTTGTCTCCAACAACCCTGCGTGCTTTAAGGTAATCACGCCGGGCGTATCGTACCGATCAATACTTTTTAACCTACCTCCCCACAAAAATACGCAGCTTTTCAGCAAAACACAATGTTCCAGTGTTCCATGTTCCACACATCGCGATTTTTGGAACACCTCATTATGAACCGTTTACGAAGCCAATTTTGCCAAAAATCCGTACCTGTACTGACAAAATAGCGCCACCACATCATAAGTGGCAACCCCTTATCTTTGCGCGCCGAAAATCTCCCTGTTTAAGAATCCGGGCGTTGCCCGCCTGGTAGAAGGCGGGCCGGGCTTTTGGCCTGCGTTGCATAGCGCCAGAACAGGGATATTAACGAACGCAAATAAAGACCGTATCCGAAATAATTAAATTAAATTTAAAAACTATGTTTGTATTGAGTAAACCCCAGATATGTTTTTTGTTGAAAAACACCTTTTTAAATTATTTCTTGCTTTTACCCTAATATTCTTTGGTTTAACTATAGCAGTCGCACAAAATAAGGCGCCGGATTCCATAGCGCATGTAAAACGAATTAGTGGATTTATTGAAAATGCCGGTCAAATAAAGGACCAGCATAATCAGCTTAATAAACTGGTTAAATACCTGCTGCCATTATCAGGCGGGATGAACGTTCAGCTAAGAGAAAACGGGTTTAGCTATGACACATACATCATTACTCGTACAACTAAAAACACGTCAAAATTTAAAACAAAAAGCAAAACTGATACTTTAAACAGTCCAGTGCTAAAATTTAACCGAATAGATGTTAATTTACTTGGTGCCAATCAAGCGCCGAAAATCATACCAGCGTATCCTTCCGTTGATTATATAAATTATATTAACACCACAGCTAAAAAAACTTTTGCAGTCCATAATTATCAACAGATAACCTACCAGGATATATATCCAAACATTGACCTGATATGCAGAGTTACGACTGAACACCAACAAACAAAATTTGAATATTATTTCGTTATCCGGCCGCATGGGGATGTAAACCAAATAAAGTTACAATATAAGGGTGTAGTTAAAACACAAATTATTAACAAAAATATCGAGGTTAGCCTGCCAACAGGTAAATTGATGGAACGCATGCCCTCAAGTTACGTAAGCAGTAAGCATAAAACTGACGTAGACCAGCTTCCGGATGAAAAAAATATAAAAGTTAAATATAAAAAGTTAGCTGCTGATATTTATGGTTTTCAAACCGTTCCTTATGATTGTTCACAAACCTTAATTATCGATCCCACGCCTGACCTGTTATGGGGAACTTATTATGGTGGAAGTGATGTTGATATCGGTTATAGTATTGCAAAAGACGCGGCGGGCAATCTTTTTGTGGCTGGTGGAACCGATAGTGGTAATGGCATAGCAACAACAGGCTCCTACCAAAGTACCATGTTAGGGTATAGCGATGGTTTTATTGCAAAGTTTACTGCGGGCGGCAGCTTACTCTGGACCACTTACTACGGGGGCAGCAATTATGATAACATCAATAGCATTGCTGTCGATAAAAACAATAATATTATAGTAGGGGGAAATACTTTTTCACCTGATAATATTGCTACTCCAGGTTCGTACCAAACTACCAAAAATGGCCAAACATGGGGCACATCGGCTTTTATCGCAAAGTTCAGCAATAACGGTGAAATAATATGGGGTACTTATTTTGGAGGTGAAGGAGTGGAGGCCGGTTATTCTATAGCAATTGACAATAATAATAATATTTTATTAACCGGAAGCACAACTTCGTATACTGGCATAGCCACTTCAGGTGCATTTCAAACCCAATATACAGGGGATGGAAACATGCAGATACCCGATGCTTATGTAGCTAAATTCGATAATGATGGACATCGTCTGTGGAGCACATACTTTGGAGGCCTTGCACAAGACAGCGGATATGGCATAATTGCCGATAAACAAAACAATGTTATTATTACTGGTGTAACCTATTCAACAAGCGGAGTAGCCACAAGCAATGCACAGCAAACTTCAATAGGAAGTGTGGCCCCTGCTGGTGGAGATGGATTTATAGCTAAATTTAATGGCACTGGTAACTTGTTATGGGCTACTTACTGTGGCGGGAACGGAGGCGATTTTGGTTGGTGTTTGGGTATTAATTCATATAACGAAATAATTATTGGCGGTGCGACCGCATCTACCAACAATATAGCTACTGCAGGTACTCAACAAACCACTACATCAACCAATCCTTATCAGGATGGTTTTATTTTAAAATATGACGCTAACGGTAAAAAATTATGGGGAACTTATTATGGCGGTGAAAGCTCCGATTTTATTTATGGTTTGGCTATTGATGCTACTGACAACATTTGGATAACCGGAGCAACGGGATCGGATAACATGGCTACCCAAGGTACTTACCAACCAAACAAAGCATCAGGAGAATCAACAGCCTTTATTGCTAAATTTAATACCAGCGGCTTAAGGATTTGGGGAAGTTATTATGGTACAGGTGGCTATAATGATGGCCAGGGTAATGGAATAGTAATTACAGGCCAGGGGGAAGCCGTTATAACCGGAGAAACACTGGCTACAGATAATATTGCTACCTGTGCTGCCACACAAAAACAATTTGCCGGCAACGGGGATATTTTTGTTGCAAAATTTAGTGAAACGGCATCGTCAACCCAGCCATTAGTAACTATAACACAAGATATTGATAACCCTGTATGTAAAGGCACGTTGGTTACATTTACTGCGAACCCGGTTAATGGCGGTACATCCCCTACTTATCAATGGAAAGTAAATGGAAACAACGTTGGTATAAACAGCAGCACTTATTCATCAAATAGTTTAAAAAATGACGATGCAGTATCCTGCACATTAACCAGTAATTTAACATGCATAACAAACCCAACAGCCATATCTAATATCTTAACTATAAATGTAATAAGCCCTGTTAGTCCATCTGTAAGTATAAGTTCATCAGCCAATACTATTTGTTCAGGCACTTTAGTTACTTTTACAGCAAACGCTGATAACGCGGGTAGAACTCCGATTTATCAATGGAAGCTAAACAATGTTATTGTGGGCACTAATATCTCCACCTATTCCAATGCGAACTTAGCAAATGGCGATATAGTGACCTGCACGCTTACCAGTTCTTCTTCCTGTGCTATCAGGCCATCTGTCGACTCCAATCCAATTACAATGATAGTAAACGCCATTGCAGTGCCATCAATAACTATAGGTACTGCCGATAATGGTACTTGTGAAGGTTCACCAGTGAAATTTACTGCCATACCCGCAAATGGCGGAAGCAACCCGGTATACCAATGGCAAGTGAATAATTACAATGTTGGCGATAATTCTTTAAGTTATGAGACAAGCAATTTAAAGAACGGTGATGTTGTAAGTTGTTTACTAACTGCCTCAGTAACAAACTGTAAAATTTCTGCCGTTAGTTCAAATATGGTAAATATGGTAATGTATCCGCTTCCGGTTATAACTATAACTGCACAAAACACATCCATTTTAAAAGGTAACAGTACCCTGTTAAATGCCACTGTTTCAGGCAATGTCCAAAGCTACCAATGGAGCCCGTCTGACGGACTAGATAATAGCACAATCGCTAATCCTAAAGCCAGCCCTTTGTCGACCACAAACTACAGTTTACTGGTTACATCCATAAATGGATGCCAAGCCCTCAGCAGCATTAAAATAACAGTGTTAACAGATATCAAAATATACAATACATTTTCTCCGAATGGTGATGGCATTAATGATATGTGGGAGATACCTGGCTTAAAAAACTATCCCGATTGTACCGTAGATGTGTATAACCGTTACGGTCTGAAAATATTCCATTCTGAAGGGTACAGCCATCCATGGAAAGGAACCTATAATAATAACCCTGTACCTTTCGGTGTGTACTATTATATCGTTAATTTACATAACGGGAAACAGCCTTATTCAGGGAATGTTACGATTATCAGGTAATAGTCTGTTATTTCCTCTGGGCACATCAATCCCCCTCTGGCGCTGGTATACAGCGCAAAGGCCAAAAAAGGTGGCTTCTCGTGCGCCCCTGGCAGGTAATGGATTTCAGGTCTTAGTTGGCATTATTAACAAAACCGTGGCGTAGCATTGTTTCACAGCTGGCATATCGGTAGCAGTAGTACTTCAGAAAAGTTATTTAATTATCCTAATTCGGCTGACAATAATATAATTGCCTCCATGTATTGCAGTATCTCTTTTCCAATCTAAAGTTACGTTTATCGGAAATTTGGTATCAGGGTTAATTCCAAGGTCTTGCAAATCGGAGTTAATATCATAATAAGGTGGTGCGTTTTTAGTGGTGTCATTCTTAATTGTTATATAAAGCCCACCACAAAAGGGACATTCCCGCGGATCATAGCCCGTTATGACGCCCATGCTGGAATAAGGCGCTACATTTGATTTTTTGCACGACCACAATATAAAAAGTAAGCATAAAACCGGGATTAGCATTTTCATAATTGGTTTATTGACAGATACGTATCAAAAATAACAAACGCTACAAAATAGTGCTGCGTTGATCTAACAGCTATATAGTCTCCCCTGCTCCCGAAAGCAATTTTTCGCCGCCGCAAGCAGTACATGTTGTGGACAACACCAACAAGGGCGAAGCTTATACGCCACATCCCTGTAATCCCCCAATCAAGCAAATCAAGGTTCAGACAACCATCACCTCAAAATCCCCCTGATACACGCCAAATGATGATCTTTATGTTCGGCAATATAATAAGCCAGGTCGATGATGCGCATAGGGGTTTTAAGGCGGGGGTGTAAAGCGGTATTGCTTAGTTGTTCGTCGTTTAATCGGCGAAGCAGGTTTTCCGGATTTTCCAAAGCCCTTCTGCCGACAAGAAAGCTTTGTCATTACAGCTAATTTCTGGGTTAATTTAAGTCTGCAGGACGTTAGCGGATTAAAAGCACTGTCAACACTACCCAACAATCCACTTGCTTTTTGGCAAAAAGGAGAGCATTTTAACCATGATGAACGTAACTACGAAGGTTGCAATGCCTATGAGCGGTATTTTAACAGCCGCGCTGGCGAAATGATTGTTGATAGCGGAATGTATGGTGTTTAAAACAATGATATGCGCTAAATAAATGCCGTAGCTTTTTGCTGCAATATCGCTCAACAGCCTCATCAGCGCAGATTGCGGATTTTTTATGCGGATGTTTTTAACCATCAGGAATAAGCCGGCAGTCATCATGGCAATGTTAATCGTTTCGAAACCCCAGGTAAGAATAAGTTTGCTGATCTGCGTTTCGTACGATAGCCGGTGCAAAAAGCCATACGTGCTTATAACATAGCCGACCAGCAATAATGTAATCCCGGCAATATAGTTCCAGCGCTGTGGCGCCATGTGGAAGCGCTTAATATAGTTGGCCAGCACAACATATCCTAAAAAGCCCGAAAAATAATAAAGCATGGGCGTATGATTCCAAAACGTTTCGCCCCACACTTCGGGAACCAGCAAATGAATATAGGGGATAGTAAGCGATACAGCCCACAAGGCCAGGAAATACTCCATGGTTTTGCGGCTGGCGGTTTGTATCCACGGCGACAGGATGGGCGCAAACAGGTAAATGCCCAAAAGCATATAAACAAACCAAAGATGGCCTACCTGCGCGCCAAAATTTAACGGAATATTAGCAATATTGATCAGCGTGCCGCCTATGCTTATATACCCTCTTAAACAAAGATAAACGGCGTATACGATACACCAAAAAACAAAGGGGATGGCTATGCGGCTAAAGCGCTTTTTCAGAAAAACAGGAATATCGGCAACCGGGAAAAGGAAAAACCCCGATATCATCACAAATAACGGCACCGAAGTAATACAAACAGGATTATACCAGCCCACCCAATAAGCATCAATTACATTTGAAACCCTGGTATCATGACTGATGTAGTAAAATTCGCCGGCATGCGCCTGGATCACCATATAGCAGGCCATTACCCGTAAGATATCCAGTCCGTAATTGCGGGTGGGCGTACTTTTAGTCATTTATTTTTATTGAGAGACTAACAAATTACTTTTCCGGGCATACACTTTCTTCGCAAACCAGGTTGGGGAAGGCGTCGGCTACAGAACTTTTTTACGGAAAATATTAAAAATGGTTTTGGCGGCGTGAGGATAATCTCATTGGTTAGTGGTCATTAGTAGCGGTGAGCCGCCATGCAACAATGACTACTGACATTCTTTACAATGCTTCGGTTATGCGGGGTGTAATATGCCGGTATAAATAAGGCTGCATAATATTAAGATTATTTGCAAATTTAAAGTTAAGCTTTAAATTTTTCAAAGTCAAGCTTTAAATTTGTATTTATCATTGAAGATACTGATGAACCAGTTCGCCAACAACAAAACTTTCAGTCAAAAAAATGCGTTCCGTATCTCACCCCGGAACGCACCACATGGTGTGTCAACTAAATCCCAGATCGCATCTTTATGGACCTAAGTTCTTTTAACCCCTCCAACTTCCCTGAAGCTGCCGGTTAGCCGCTTTCCAACAATGACTAATGACCCAATGACTAATGACATTCTTCACTCACTCCGAGCGCAAACTGCGCACCGGGTTTGCTGTTGCGGCTTTTATGGCCTGGAAACTGATGGTGACCAGCGCAATGATGATGGCAACCAGTCCGCCGGCGGCCAATAACCACCAGCTGATGTTGATGCGGTAAGCATAATCCTGCAGCCATTGGTGCATGTAATACCAGGCAATGGGTGTGGCAATGGAAAAGGCAATAGCTATCAGGATGATAAATTCCTTTGAAAACAAATAAACAATATTGCCTGCTGTAGCTCCCAGTACTTTACGGATCCCCACTTCTTTTATCCGTTGTACGGCCATAAACGAGGCCAATCCATACAAGCCCAAACAACTCAGGAATATGGCGATGCCTGCAAAAATTTTATACAGCGCTGCCAGCTGATTTTCCTGCTGATAAAACCCTGCAATTTTATCATCCAGGAACTTGTATTCGTAAACAAAATCGGGATAGGTTTGCTCAAATATTTTTTTAACTGCTGATAATTCCGTTGAAATATTTGCTGTGGTGAGTTTTATGGTGGCCTGGTTGTACATGGCTACATCGGTGGTAATAATCAATGGCGCCAAATCGTTGCGGAAAGACCGGTCGTTAAAATCTTTCAGCACGCCAACAACCGGGCATGTAATCTGGCCGTTCCATATACTTATTTCTTTGTTCAGGATATCTTCCGGGTTTTTTATCCCCAAACTTTTCAGGAGCGATTCATTCACTAAAAATTCCTTCGTCATATCCGAAGGCTGCAAATTTCTACCGGCTATTAGTTGCAGTTTATAAGCGGGAACATACTGGTCGTCGGCAAATTTGGTGATCGCTTTAAAATCTGTTTCTTTAGCCGCATGGTTATATTTTAATGCGCTCCACATATCATTACCGTTTTCAATCGGGGTGTTGGTGCTTAAGCTTACGGTTTTCACTCCGTTTACCGAGAGTAACTGGTTCTTCAGATAACCCAGTTTGCGGCTGAGCGTAGTATCAATACGGAAAGGAACATTGATGACTGCCTCTTTATCGAAGCCCAGGGGCTGGTCCATAAAATAATTCATCTGCTTCACAATAATGAGCGTACCGATGATGAGCGCCTGTGCAATGATGAACTGGAATACAACCAGGCCCCTTCGTAACGAAATGCCGTTTGTGTTTGATTTGAGCTTGCTTTTTAAAGCATTAACCGGGTTAAAACGCGATAAAACTATTGAGGGATAAAAACCAGCCAGCGCGGTCACCACAACCGTTACAATCAACAGAAATAAAACAATTGCCGGATTACCGAGTATGTTGAAGCTAAGCGAAAGGTCCAAAATTTGATTTATGTAAGGCAATGCAAGCATGGTAATCACCGCCGCGAATACTACCGCGCCGGCAACTATCAAAAATGTTTCGACGATGAACTGCACCTGCAACTGGGTTTTACTGCTTCCCAAAACTTTCCTGACGCCAACTTCCTTTGCCCGGTTAACCGCCTGCGCAGTAGAGAGGTTGATAAAGTTTACACAAGCAATTAACAGGATAAAGGCCGCTATCAGCCACAATACATTAAGCAGTTGACGGCTGATAGTTTTATTGCTGTAATTGCCAACCTGGGCATCGTAATGCACCGCGCTTAAGGGCTGTATAATATGGCTGTCCTTATCCGTAGCAGGCTGTACACGGCCGGAATAGTCGCGTAATTGCCGGTTAAAATTATCGACCGAGGTATTGGGCGGTAACAAAACAAAGCAGCCAAAATTTGATACCGTTTGGGCCCACTCGGTTGAATGTTCCAGGTAACTGCCGGTAAAACCTGTTCCAAAGGCCACCACCACTTTTAGCTGTAAATCGGTATTGGCAGGGACATTGGCCAGGATGCCCGATACCTTCAATACATCGGTGCCGTGCTCAAATATATAGCCACCCGCCCGCAGCTTAATGGTTTTACCTATGGCTTTTTTCCAGTCGCCGAAGTATTTTTCGGCTACCTCCTTCGTCAGCATTACATTGTTCGGGGTTTCTAATGAGGCATATGTACCGGCAACCAGGGGGAAATCAAATATTTTAAAGAACGAAGGCTTCAAAAAAAACACGCCCTTTTGTTCCTTAAATTTCTTTTCGTTATTGCCATTATCGTCTACAATGAGCAACTCGTCATTTTGACTGGCAAAAACCGGACTAATCTGTTCTATTTGTGGGAAAGCGGTTTTTAATCCTAAAGGCAGGGGAAAGGGGAGATCCTTCCCATAAGATATATCTGCCGATTCCTGGTGATGGTATTCGGTTAATACGCGGTAGATGCGATCCTTTTTGGTGTGAAAATCATCGAAGCTGGTTTGATATTGTATAATGATAAAAATCGTCATACAAACGGCAATACCAACCGCCAGGCCGGTAACATTAATAGCAGCATAGCTTTTATTGCGCACCAGGTTGCGCCAAGCTATTTTGAAATAATTTTTAAACATATCATTGCGGGTTAATTTGTCATGAAACCATTTTGGCGTGGATTCATGGAACGAAATTATTGCCGCAGACGGGGCAGAACGCCCCACATTATAAGTTGGTCGCTCTTTTTTAAGGTAGTTTTTATATTCGGCGGGGCTTTTCCCGGTTATTTGTTTGAAAGTGCGGTTAAAACTGGTTTTGGAATTAAATCCCGATTCAAAGGCGATGCCCAGCAGGGTGATATGATCGTAGGCAGGGTCCTGCATTTTTTGAATCACGTCGGCCACGCGAAGTTCGCTGATAAAATCATTGAAGCTTTTTTTGAGGACGGTATTGATGATGCGCGATAATTCATGCGGCCCCAGCGCCAGCTTCTCGGCCAGGGAGCTTAAGCTCAGTTCCGGGTCCTGGTAATATCCGCCGGCTTTCACAGCTTTCTTCAACCATGTACCTCTTTGCTTTAATTCCGCGGGGAGCATTGGTTTTTGAATGGGAGCTGCCTCCACCGCCGCGCCTGGCTCCGGCCTTAAGTGTACCACAACGGCAATCCGCATAAAGACGGCTGCCAAAACCAGGTACAAAGGATAATAAGCGTGTATGCTTAACTGTTGATGGTAAAAAAAATAATCGACGGCGACATAAGGTATCCACAATAACCATATCAAACCGAAGCCCATCAGCAGCCGATGCAGCCATTGCAATTGGTACCGGTACCTATCGCCCTCATTAAATTTCTGCCGGCGGTAATAGCTTTCTATCAACTGGTGGCAACGGTAGAGGTAAGCAAATACCGAAATAAAGGTCAGCAATTGCACAGCCGGGTTCAGCTGCTGAAAGATAGGCGTATCGGAGGTCGCCGCGCCCGAGCTGATACTCTTCTTAACCTCCCATATCAAAATGCCCTGCTGCAGCAACGCGGGGACAAAATGCAGCAGATCCTTCCAATGGAAATTATATTCCGCCCGGGTTATTTTAACCACATAAAAATAAATAAGCGGACCCAGTGCCAGCGAACATTGCAGCGGCAGCCAACTCCACCACGGAAAATATGTCGCCAGCCGGATATCAGCGCCCAATAGCCAGGTGAATTGTAACGCAATGGTGAACAGGGCCAGGCCAAGGAAACGGTTTGCGGCACGGCTGGTTTTTTGGGTGAATATTAACAGCAGGGCAAAAGTAAGCCCGATAAATATCGCCCCCAGGAAAGCCAGGTCATACAGGGTAATATGGAAAGTATATGCGTTCAAATGAAATGTTCCGATACAATCACTGGTCCAAACTTATAACATATTGAAATATACAACACTATACAGTATAAAATATTGCTATTCATTCCTTAACCCCTTTACGGGATTTGCCGTAGCCGATCTGATCGTCCTGAAACTAATAGTTGCCAGGGCTATTACCATGGCTCCTGCGCCTGCCAGTATAAACATCCATAAGCTCAGGTTGATACGGTAAACAAAGTTCTGCAGCCACTTATGCATAAAAAACCAGGCTATGGGCGATGCTATCAGCAGTGAAACAGCGATCAGTATAACCACTTCCTTATTCAGCAGGGTTAATATATCACTTACGCTTGCGCCCAGCACTTTCCGGATGCTGATCTCTTTGGTCCTTCTTTCAGTAGTAAACATGGCTAAGCCAAACAGTCCCATACATGAAATAAAAATGGTGATCAAAGTCGCTGTCCTCATAAGCCACTGCGTTTGCTGATCGCTCTCGTATAACCGGGCAATGGAATCGCCCAGGAAAGAATAATCAAAAGGTTCCTCCGGATAAATTTTCTTCCATTGCTTCGCAATTCTGCCTACCAGTAGTGGTATATCACCTTTTTGGTATTCGGCCGACGTTAGCTTTATCGCTATGCCTATTTGAAACTTAGGGTCATTTTCAATAAGCACCGGCATAATTTGCTGGTGGAACGAGCTTTCGAAAAAGTCGGCCACCACGCCGGCTATAGGATATGCTTTACTTTGCGGACCCGATAAAAACTTGCCAATAGCCTTTTTGGGATCGTTGAAACCCAGTGCCCTTGCTGCAGTTTCATTAATCAGGTATTCCCTTGCACTATCGCTGTGCAATAAATTACGGCCGGCAACGATTTTCATACGATAAAAGGGTACAAAGTTTTCATTGCCGGAATGGATGGAAGCCTGGATAGGTTTTTCATTGCTTCCCTGCAGTTGTATACCATTGCCGTTGTGGGCAAAACCCATAGGGGGGAAGGTTTCCGTTATCACATGGTCTATGCCGGGAATGTGTTTAATGCTTTCGGCAAGTACCTTCATTTTGCCGGTATGATCGCCCCAAAGGCTTCTTAGGGTAATTATATTACTCGTTTTAAAACCCAGGTCGCGGGTTTGCATATAATTTATCTGGTTACTGATCACCAGGGTGGCGGTAATGAAAATAAGCGATATGGTAAATTGAAAAACGATCAGGCTTTTGCGCAGGTAGCCTTTAGTCTCCGTTTTTTCATTTATTTCGCCTTTAAGGCTCGATACCGGCCGAAATACGGATAGCAGCCTTGCAGGATAAAAGCCCGCCAGTAATGTCGTAACGACCGCAATCCCGGCAAGAAAGCCCCAATTGGTATAGGCCAGGTAATCGAATTTTACGCCCGGAGGAATATATGCGGCAAACAAATTCAACAAAGGCTTTACAAAAATAACAGCCAGGGCTACTGCCAGCAAAGCCAAAGTAAATGTTTCTGTTAAAAACTGTAAAAGGATAGCGCTTTTTCTGCTACCCAGCACCTTGCGTATGCCTACTTCTTTAGTTCGTTGTACAGATTGCGCGGTAGACAGATTGATAAAATTTACAGCGGCAATAAACAATATAAATATGGCGACTGCTGAAAGGATATACAAAACGCTTAAGTCAGCTTTTCTTCCTTCACCGCCATATTCGGGATGAAAATGGATGCCTGTAAATGGCTGAAGTTGTATGTGCAATTTGGTATGCGGATCGGGGTCAAGATGTCTTTTGATAAATGACGGGAATTGTGCATTTATTTGCGAAGGATTAACATTTGCCGGCAATTTTACCAATTCCTGGCTACCATGGTTCAGCATATTCCAGTTGTTCAGTTGGATCTGGTTTTTTAAAAAACTGCTATTGATGGTGCTGAACGAAATAAAGTCGGAAAAGTCGAAATCCGAATTTTTGTTCCAGTCCTTCAAGATGCCGGTAACCGTTACGGTAAGCGAATCATCATAAGTAATTGTCTTGCCAATCATCTCGTACGGCTGCAGGTCGCCAAAATAGATTTTTGCACGGCTCTGCGTGAGCACTACGGTCATTGGTTTATTCAACGATGTTTTTTTACTGCCGCTTAACCATGTATAAGGTAATATGTCAAAATAATCGGGTTGGGTGATTATGCCTGATGTTTCATCAAATGCCTTAATAACTTTGTCGCCTTCTTTTATTTTCACTTTTGGGTTATAATGCTGGAAGGCCGCTACTTTCTCAAGGCCATACATTTCACTCCGCATAGCATCGGGCATAGGGGCCTGCACCGAATTCCAATGCGAATCGTCCGGGTTTTTACTGCCTGTTATACTTCCATCCACGCAATAAATACGCGCTTTATCGGGGTGAAAAGTGTCAAAACTCAATTCGTAACTTACAACCAGGTAAATCACCAGGCACCCGCAAATGCCCAAAGCAAGCCCCATAACATTTATGGCCGAATAGGTTTTATGGCGCATAATGTGGCGCCACGCGTTTTTAAAATAATTGCTAAACATATAATTGCGATTTAATTTCTCATCATACCACGTCGGTGTGGTTTGCTGGTTCGAAATTACTTGCGCAATTCTGGAATGGTGTTCCAGATTATAAGATGGGATTTCTTTTTGCTGTTCCGTCTTATATTCTGCAGGGCTTTTCCCGGTCATTTGTTTGAAGATGCGGTGAAAAGTGGTTCGGGAATTAAAGCCAGATTCAAATGCAAGGCCAAGTAAGGTTAAATGGTCATAAGCGGGGTCCTGCATTTTACGGGCCACTTCCGCAACGCGATATTCATTAATAAAATCGTTGAAGCTTTTTTTGAGCGCGACATTGATAATTCGCGATAATTCGTGGACTGGCATCCTTAGTTTTTCTGCCAGCGAGGGTAGGGTTAATTCCGGGTCGAGGTAATAGCAATGCTCTTTAACGACTTTCTTCAGCCAAATACCTTTTTGCTTCATTTCTGCAGGAAGCGGCGGCTTTATTGATGGAGTAGGGCTAACAAGCACACCGACCTCCTGCCTTAAAAACGCCACAGCCGCCATCCAGATGGCCGTTACAGCTAAAAGCAGGTGTAAAGGATAATAAGCATGAGCGCTTAATTGGTTATGGTAATAAAAATAGTCTGCAGCTGAGAAGGGTATCCACAATAGCCATAACCCGCTGAAACTGGCGAGTAAGCGATACAGCCACCGCAATTGGTACCGGTACCTGTCGCTCCCGGTAAATTTAAGCTGCCCATAAAAATCTTGTATTAACCGGTAACTCCAATACAGGTATACAATCACCGAGATAAACGCCAGCAATTGCAATACCGGGTACAAGTGCTTAAAAATGGGCGTATCATAAGTAGCCGCGCCAGTTTTTATACTCTCCCTAATTGCCAATGCGTGGACGCCTTGTTGTAATAACAAGGGACCGAAATGCAGCCCATCCTTTCGGCGAAATTCGTATTTGGGCCGGGTTATGTTCAGTACATAAAAATATATAAGCGGGCCGAGCGCCAGCGAAAAGTGTAGCGGCAGCCTGCTCCAATGGGGTAAATAAGTGTCCAACCCAATGTCAATGCCCAATACCCGAATCATCCACAAAATAATAGTGCACAGGACCAGAGCCATGAATCGGTTTGCGGTTTGCGTTGGTTTTTTAGTGAACCATAACAGCAAGGCAAGGGTGAGTCCGATAAACAGCATTCCGAAGAATGCCGCATCATAAAGGGTGATATGGAAAGTATATGCTTGCACGTACTGTTATAGCGTCAATTGCTGTTCCAAATGGCTAATTTATTGATAAAAAACAGGTTGCGTATTACCGGTGGCAATAATTGTAACGGAAGCGGACATAGGGGGTGTGCGGTTATGGATGGTGCCCGATGCTAAGGGGATGTCAGCGGGACGCTGACGGTTGTCTGGGTTCAGGTGAGACACCTCAACTGGCGGGGTAAATAGAATGAGGAACTGGAAACGATGGATGGTGACGCTTAAATTCTTATTTGTCCATGCAAAATGCCTGGAAAGGCAGGTGTTAAAAGTTGTATTTTTTTAACAGTCCTTTCAAAAACGCCCGGAATGTTTTAGTTGGTCCGCCGGCCAAATAGCCATCGTTGGCCCAAAATTTATCGTGTTTTTGAGGATCGAGAGGAACGCTTGAAACGACCACGTTACAGCTGAGACAGACGGTAATGTATGCAACAATTTTACCTTTCAAATAATAAACGAAACCAAGATGGGGTTCAAAGCAAGCTGCCATAGTATCGCAGAATGATTCTCTCTCCCCCAACTTCTTAGTGAGGCTAAGCCCACTCTCTTTATCAAGAACAACCTGCTTCGTCATAGACTTGGCTATATGTCCCCTGGCGTCGACTATGCTTTGATCCGAACCTATCCCACCGTCAAAATCATACATCATTACCTTGTCATACCTTAACTGCAGATTGGTGAATTTTTTATAATTATGTGTCGTGGGCAGTAAAAATATCAACGCAGCAAATGCAAAAAATTTCATAATGAGCGGACTTTGCCAGCTAAAGTATAAAAGAATTCACAGAATTAAAAATAGCTGGCGTCACCGATAGTCATCGCAAACTTTTACCCCTGTGGGATAGCCACAGTAAAATTTTAATGACATATGAGTTGATTTTCAGCAGACTATTGTAGATTTGATGACAAAACCATTCATTAACAAGTCAAAACCATTCGCCATGTTCAAGAAATATTATTGCTTATCATTTTTGGTTTTCAGCCTTTCACTCTTCGCAGCCCGGTCTGGCTTTGCCCAATCGGCAACGTTGTCAAAAGGAGATGCTGCGCCCGTATTTACCGCCCCGGCCAGCCTGGCCGGCAGTGGATTTAATTTTTCGCTAAAGGATGCCCTTGCCAAAGGTCCGGTTGTGGTTTATTTCTATCCTTCTGCCTATACCGGCGGCTGTGATGCAGAGGCGCACGCTTTCGCCGAACTGAAGGACAAATTCACAGCAGCAGGAGCTACTATTATCGGTGTATCTGCCGACGATATTCAGCGGCTGAATAAATTTTCTTCCGACCCGGCTTACTGTGCAGGCAAATTCCCGGTTGCTTCCGACGCTGACGGCAAAATTGCGGCAACCTATGGCCTTACCATGTCGCCTGGAAAACTTGGCATTAAAGACGCGATTGGGCAGGACCTTACACACGGGTTCATCCCGCGAACCACTTTCGTCATCGGTAAAGACGGTAAAATTATAGCCGTTTTTTCGTCAACGACTGATCATATTTCACCTACCGAGCATGTCGACAAGTCATTGGCGATTGTAAAAGGGCTATAAAACGCGGGCCCGAGGTCATCAATTATCCGGTATTTCAGGCTCCACCAGCCTGACGAGTTTATCCAGCGAGTCCTGTCACCCCAAATAGCACATTTAGGCCGGTATTGCAGCAGGTATATTTTCGTGCAGTATTTTCAGGTCTGTACCTACTGCTATTTTTTCAATCCAAATGGTATAGGTCATTTCGCCGGGCATGCCGGGGTCATCAAATTTGTCTTTGTTGCGATAGCGGCGCAAAGCCGGATATCACTGAAAATGATTTATTGACCGCAGCGGGACGCTGACAGATATTTGGGGACTAGTGGGACACTTGAACCGGTGTGACGGAAAACCTTAAGAAATGCCGAGTTTACCCTCTTAAAATGGTGATTCCACCCCTCACCGCATTGCGGATTGCCATCTACCTTAGCACCAGACATAAACCAATTAAATTTTCCTGTCCTAATTATTAATGATTTCATACTAATAAATTCCGCAGCCTATGCCTTAAGGCTGTACGGGATATATACTCTACATGCTTGCTAACCAACCAATTATAAATTCAAACCAAAAAATCGATGAAAAAGACTTTAATTTTTTTATGTTCCGTTTCTATTTTTTGTAGTTGTACAAAAAATGCCGCCGACCTTGCGCCGGCGCATACAACGGCAAATGCCAAATCGTTGAATTTAACAACACCGCTGGCAGTGGGCGCTGCCTCTATTGCGGGCGTAAATTGGGCCGATGGCCGCGATAACTTTGTCGACGGCTGGGTTATTCCATCTGGTTTAACAGCTTCCGACAGTTACAGCACGGTTAATGCAAAGGCCAATTCGATATTATCGGCTTTTCAAACCAATATGTCGGGCGTCAATACCATAAGGATACCGATCAATTATCCAAGTGTATCCCAATCGTGGTGGAGTGCTTATACCGGAGCCATTGATGCCGCTATTAACAAAGGGATGAAAGTAATTATATGTTGCTGGGACAGCGCATCGGCCAACGACGGAAAGATAGATAATATGACCAATTTTTGGGCCATGTGGCAAACCGTTGTTAATAAATATGGCACCAATGGCAATGTTTATTTCGAGGTGTTTAACGAGCCTTATGGTTACAGTTTATCAAGTTTAACAGCAATTTATGCGCAGTGGCTGGCTAATTATCCCAGCGTACCAAAAGGGCATATCCTGTTAAGCGGGACAGGCTATTCAGACAACGTAACCGGTGTTGGCGCCGACAGCCGCTTCACCAGCTGCCTGCTTTCGTTGCACGATTATGCCTATTGGGGAACGCACAGCACCGCAGGCTGGCAAACCGACTGGCAAAACAGATATGGAAGTTACGGATCGAGGACGGTAGTTACCGAATTTGGGGCAACAATGAACAGCGGTAAAGATTATCAGAATGGGTCGCAATCCGACAATGAGATTGCCTACATCGTGGCGTCGAGCAATGTATTCCGTAACAACGGTATCGCAAGCGTTTACTGGCCGGGCCTCAGGGACAACGATAGTTACAGCATCCAAACCAGGGGCGGAAGCGGCAACAACATCACCCTGACTACGGTTAACGCTTCCGGTGTTTTCCGCGTTCGTTATGGCTGGGGACTAAACTAACCGTGGATACAATTCCCATTCAACATCAGTATATCCTTTAATAAAATCTGGGTTGGCAAGGCAATTTTAACCAATAAGGCCGCCTTGTAAGTAATTACGAGGCGGCTTTTTTCAGTCTGCCCCCGCGCCTGCAAGCAATTTTCGCTCCCCTCCCGATTTATCAAAGCGGCTCGGCCGCTTAGCGGACTTTCTTACGGGGCAGGTAACACCTGTTTAATTACTGATCAGCGAGTACTGGTACGCCTTTGCACAAACCCCGGCTGTATACCAGTACAAGCGAAAGCCTACCTCTAGGAGATTGGCACAAATACCAGGTATACCTCCCTGGGCTCCCTAACTGGAGGTGTTTGGGCCTTGCCGAAAGGTTCCAAATCGTTTGCAACCTTCAGCAGCAGCCTTTTACCCGCTTCCGGGTGTGCAACTTCCCTGTCTCTCAATACTAATTTTATCTGTCCGCTCAAGAAAACGCGTGGCGCGAGCGGGTTTTGCCTGATATTCTGTTTCGTTTGCCCGAAGCCTGAATTCTTTTATCATACATTTATTTGTTAAGGTTCCGTCTTAGCAGCGTCTCCGAAACGGGGACCCTGCTGTGCAATATCCCCGAAAAGTTAGCAGATATCCTCATCATATTAACGGCCTTTAGGTTTATGGCTGCTGATTTGTTTATAGGGTAATTTTTAATTACCAGGTTATTTTTAACCAGCTCCCAACTGCATTTTCTCCCGGTTAATCAAGTAAACCTCTCGTTTCATGTAAAATATTATACCACCTGTTTGGCTTCATTCATATTTACAGCGGGGACATCGGAAATTACCTCCATTGATGCCAGAGGAAAAGAGTTGTTAATGCGAATGAACAGAATTATTTATTAATCAAAATATAAGACCCATGAAAAAGAAAATCAACTACAAATTGTTATTTACAATGCTGATCGGGATTACCAGCTTCTTTGCATGTAAAAAAAACCACAACACGCCAGCCAATCAATTCAACATCAGACAAACAAACCTGGTTGCTGATACGGCGGGCTTTGGCGCTACCAGGACAGATACTAACTTGCGTAACGCGTGGGGTCTGGCCAGGTTTCCGGGTGGCCCCATTTGGATCGCCGCCAATCATTCGGGCTCCAGCACAGTTTACGACACCACCGGCAATACATTGATACCGCCTGTTATTATCCCCTCAGTTATGCCGGGACAACCCGGAGCGCCATCAGGGATGGTTTTCAACAATACGGCAGACTTCGGTGGAAACAAATTCCTGTTTGCCAGTGAAGAAGGCATCGTTTTAGGGTGGAAGTCGGGGCCGACGGCGGTAAAAGTTGCTGATCAGTCGAAGGCCAATGCCGTTTACAAAGGCCTTGCCATAGCCGCCGATGGCGGTAGCAATTTCCTTTATTTGGCAAATTTCAGCCAGCGTAAAATCGATGTTTATGACAAAAATTTCGCCTGGGTTACGGGTAAACCTTTTGCCGACCCCGGCATTCCGGCAGATTTTGGCCCGTTTAATATTCAAAATATTGGCGGCCAATTGTATGTTACTTACGCGAAATTAATGGCGCCCGACAACATGGACGACCAGGCAGGGGCCGGAAATGGGTATGTTGACATATTTAATGCAAACGGGGCATTTGTAAAGCGCTTCGCAACGCAGGGAATGCTTAATTCTCCCTGGGGAATCACAGTGGCAAGCGCCGGATTTGCAGATAATCAGCAAAGCATCCTGATTGGAAATTTTGGCGATGGCAGGATCAATATTTTTGATATGTCGGGAAACTACAAAGGACAACTGCAAAATAACGGGCAAGTGATCAGTATTCCGGGGTTGTGGGCGATTGATTTCCTTAAAAACAATCAGTTCGGCGGAAGCTCAAACAGCCCTTTATATTTTACTGCAGGACCGGGTCGCGAAGCGCATGGGTTGTTTGGCACATTACATCTCGATCAAACGACCAATGGAAACAACGGAAACAACGGAAATAATGGATACAGTGGAGGAGGCTATGGCTATTAAATAGCCAGGAAAACTCCGGCCGCACAGCACTCCCATGAGAAGAATAAGTGCCTAAGGCTAAGTGCAGTATAAGCAAAGCATACTACCGCCGCCCCGATAGCTATCAGGGCGGCGGTAATGCTTTTAAAACGTTACAAGCAATGCTAAACGGTTAATTTATTACCCGTGCGTTTGTAATGCCTACCCTTGGGCAATTGGCACAAATACCAGGTATACCTGCCTGGGCTCCCTGACGGGAGGTATTTCGGCCTTGCCGAAAGGTTGTAAATCGTTTGCAAACTGTAGCAGCAGCCTTTCACCTGTTTCCGGGTGCGTAACTTCCCTGCCTCTTAAGACCACAATTAATTTTACCTGTTCATTTTGCTCAAGAAAACGCGTGGCGTGCGCGAGTTTTGCCTGATATTCTGTTTCTTTTACCCGAAGCTTAATTTCTTTTATCATACATTTTATTTGTTAAGGTTTTTGTTTTTTCTTCGCTTATGCAGGCAATTTTCGCAAATCCTCGTATTTTAACTTTTCCATTGGGAATTATTTCTTTTTTTTTCTGAACCACGGATTTAGGGGATTACACGGATTGCACAGAAAAAACCTGTGAGTCAAATAATTTTTCTCTTTTTTTTCTGAATCACGGATTTAGGGGATTACACGAATTGCACAGAAAAAACCTGTGAGTCAAATAATTTTTCTCTTTTTTTTCTGAATCACGGATTTAGGGGATTACACGGATTACACCGAAAAAATCCGTGAGTTAAACAATTTTTCTCTTTTTTTTCTGAATCACGGATTTAGGGGATTGCACGGATTACACCGAAAAAAGACTCTGTGAAATCTATTAATCCAATAATCAGTGATTCAAACAATTTTATTTCTCTTTTTTTCTGAATCACAGATTTAGAAGATTACACGGATTACACAGAAAAAACTGTGAGTTAAACAATTTTTCTCATTTTTTCTGAATCACGGATTGGCTGGATGACACGGATTACACCGAAAAACTCCGTGAAATCCTTTAATCCAATAATCCGTGATTCAAACAATTACCCCGTTTTCTGAATCACGGATTTAGAGGATTACACGGATTGCACGAAAAAAAAACTCCGTGAAATCTTTTAATCCAATAATCAGTGATTCAAACAATTATTACAGCACCAATCTTTTGAAAGTTAAACTCTTACTTCCGAAATTAATCAGCAAGCCTACTTCTAATTTATATGCTTTTAAGTAATTTAATATCTGAGCCAAATGCACATCTTCCAATTGTATAATTGCCTTTAACTCCACCAATATTTTACCTTCCACTACAAAATCAGCCCTCCTTGTGCCGATTGGCTCCCGCAATTCTTTGTAAAATATATCCTGTTCTATTTCCCTGGCAAAAGTTAACCCCGCTTTATACATCTCATAAGCAAGAGCCCTTTGGTATATTACTTCCTGAAAACCGTTGCCCAAAAACTTGTGTACTTCAAAAGAAGCTCCGATTATCTTCTCGGTTATGTCCGCGTATTTTAACTTTTCCATTGGGAATTATTTCTTTTTTTTCTGAATCACGGATTTAGAAGATTACACGGATTACACCGAAAAAAACTCTGTGAAATCTTTTAATCCACCAATCCGTGAGTCAAACAATTTTTCTCTTTTTTTCTGAATCACAGATTTAAAAGATTACACGGATTACACCAAAAAAAATCCGTGTAATCTCCTAATCCCCTAAATCCGTGATTCAGACACCCTACAACCCAACCGCTCCCAGATGCCCCCTCACCAAGGCTCCGTTCAGCGCTTTTAAACGCAGGCCCGTTAAAGTATTATACTTAGTCATTAATTGGGTTTCGGTTGTTTCGGCGGTGGCTACTGCTTTGCTTACCTGTAGGGTAACCGGCATATCGCTGCCCTGCATGGAATTCATCAGGTTTAATAAGGTTTCCTTCAAACTGCCCATGGTCTCAGCTTTGCGCTGGCGGCTGGCGGCGTTGAGTTTTGTGATATCGGCACCCATGGCTTTTATACTGTCGGCCAGTGCGCCGGTTGCCTGCGGCAACAGCTTTTGGAGCCTGGCCTGTAGGGTATCCAATTTTTGCGCGGCTGCGGATAACTCAAGATATTTGGTATAACACTGGTTTGATAGGGTGTACTGCTTTTGCAATTCAATCAATGGCGTTTTAACGCGTGGATCCATTTTAATGGTGAGCGGTTTGGTATAGGTTTTACCATCTACCGTTAGTTTAACGGTATAAATGCCGGGCATTACCCAGGGCGAAGTGGGGTTAGGCGCTGTTTGCCCGTATACCGCGGCGATGGAATAAGTTGGCGGTAAGTCCAGCGGCTGGATATGCAAATCCCATATAAAGCGGTGCGCACCCTTAGCGGCCGACAAAATTTGCTGCGGCCTGATCCAGTACAAAGGTATATTCACCCGTGGTATTTCATAGGGTTTATCGGCGCTGGTGTACATGCGGATAGTTTTTCCCGTGGCATCCAGTATCTCCAATTTTACTACCGAAGGGGCGTCGGTAGCCAGGTTATAGTCAATGGCGGCACCATCGGGCGGGTTTTCGCCGGCGGGTTCTTCCTGTGGCATAGGCGTATCGGTATACATGTTCCAGCGTACGCGATAGGCGAAGCCGGTGCTGTATAAACGGGTGGCATCGGCTGATTTCAGTTTCGCAATATCCCGCAAGGCCGCCATATCGTCCAATATCCAAAACGAACGCCCGTGTGTGCCAATGGCCAGGTCATTGTCCTTAATTACAATATCACGAATGGAAGTAGCCGGCATGTTCAGCCGTAAAGGGCTCCAGTTTTCGCCGTCGTCGAACGATACATAAACCGCAGTTTCGGTAGCGGCAAACAATAAACCCTTGCAATAAGGATCCTCTTTTACGGAGTTTACCGGGTCGGCAGGCAGGCCGTTTACAATTTTCTTCCAGGTTTTGCCGCCGTCGTGGGTTCTAAAAATGTAGGGGTTCATGTCATCAACCCGTATTTTATTGACAGCCGCATAGGCTGTAAGGTCGTCCGAATGACCGGCATCCATCATGGAAACTTTATTCCAGGAGGTTATTTCGGGCGGTGTAATGTTTTTCCAGGTTTTGCCGCCATCGTTCGTTAACTGGATGAGGCCGTCGTCGGTACCTATCCATATGGTGTTGATGTTTTTGTAAGATGGCGCTACCGTATAAATTACGCCGCGCTGCGGCATTTTTTTCTGATCATCACTGGTGTAAACGCCTACGCTGGCCGGGATATCCCAGGTTTTGCGGGTTAGATCCGGGCTGATAATATCCCATGAACTGCCGCCGGTTGTGGTTTTAAACAAAACGTTCCCGGCGTAAAACAGCGTTTTAGGATCAATGGTGGAAAAAACAATGGGCGCTGTGCGTACAAAACGGTAGGCGCCGCCACGCCTGCGGCCGCCGGGTTGCGGCGATATGTCCTGCACCTGGCCGGTGAGTTTATTGAATTTGCTGATCTTTCCGCCATAAATCATGTTCGGGTCCAGCGGATCGGCCACTACATAGCCATATTCTTCGGCGGCCACGGGGTGCCATTCCCTGATGGTGATCTGCCCGTCGTTACCCCGACTAGCTATGCCTACCGAGCCGCTCTCCTGCTGTCCGCTGTACAGGTTATAGGGGAAGGCGTTATCGGCGCTTACATGGTACAATTGCGCGGTGGGCTGGTTATACCAGGTGCTCCAGGTTTGGCCATCGTTAACGGTTATTTCGGCGCCCTGGTCGCTGCAAAGCAGGCAGATTTCGGGATGATCAGGGTTGAACCATAAACGGTGATAATCATCGCCGCCCGGCGCGCCGCGGTAAGCTGTCCATGTTTTACCAGCGTCGGTAGATTTCCAGGTGACTACGTTAGCGATGTAAACGATATCCGCGTTTTTTGGGTCGACTTTACACTCGGCAAAATCATCGCCCCTGTCCCATAAACGGTTATCAATATTGTCCTGGTTCCAGGTTTCGCCACCGTCATCTGATTTGTATACACCACCGCCCTTAGTGGCATCTACACAGGCATACATCCTGTTGGGGTCGCTTGCCGCTATGCAAAAGCCAATGCGACCCAGGCCGTCGGCAGCAGTTGGCAGGCCTTTGGTCAATTTGTTCCAGGTGGTGCCGCCATCGGTCGATTTAAACAAACCGCTTTCGGGCCCTTCCCACTCGCCGTTTTCCCATGGTCCCTGCCGGCCGGCCCAAAGGTCAGCATACACTATTTTGGGGTTTTTAGGGTCGATGGTTACCTGTATGGCGCCTGTATTTTCGTCTTTGTACAATACTCTTTCCCAGTTTTTGCCGCCATCGGTGGTGCGGTAAACACCACGTTCGTGATTCGGGCCATAGGGGTGACCCAGCGCCGCCACAAAAACGATATTTTCATCTTTGGGATCAATGGCTATACCGCCAATTTGCTGTGCTTCCTTTAAGCCGGTATTGCCCCAGGTTTTACCCGCATCAGTTGATTTATAAACCCCGTTACCCACCGAAAGATCCGGCCGCTGCAGCCCCTCGCCGCTCCCTGCATAAATTACATTGGGGTTTGAGGGAGCCACCTCCAGGTCGCCTATGGAGCCGGTTGATTGCGCATCGAACACCGGGTTCCAGGTGCGGCCATAGTCGGTTGTTTTCCATATGCCGCCGTTGTTAACACCGATATAAAAAACGTTGGGCTGTTGCGCTACGCCGGTGGCGCCAACCGTTCTTCCGCCACGGTAAGGCCCAATCATGCGCCAATGCAGCATGCTGTAAGCCGAAGGGTCGACGGTTTGCGCATTCGCTGTTAAGGAAATGAGGGCAAATAAACTTAAAACAATATTTTTAATTGCTGGGAAGGATGTTTTAAAGTGCATGGCAGTGAAATTATTGAAGATGTATACAGACCATAAATATATTTAAAAAATTATGGAAAGTGATTACGCTTGTGTATCGTGCCAGTTCAATTGGACACTTGGACCTTCGGGATACACGTCATAAGCCGGTGATACTTATTTTAATATACCCTATCATCGGTATTGTTCCCGGCACGGGCATATTATAATTTTGATAGCCGGATGTTAATAACCATATTAGCTATGGTAATAAGCCAACAATATTTTGATGCGTAAACTTTTATTTGCCCTGATAATTTTACTCCAATCCACAGCGTATGCACAAACGGCAGGCAGGGATTCTGCAGCCGCAGCCGCACTGTTCCAGGAAGCGAAGGGCTTATTTTTGTCGGATAAGGGCGCATGTCTGACTAAAGCGCTGGCCGGGCTTGAAATTGCCAATCAAATCCAGAATAAACCGCTACAGGGCACGCTTAATAATCTTGTAGGCATACTATATGGTTACCAGGCTAAATATAACGATGGCCTGGAATATTTGAACCGGGCATTGGCCCTGGCACGCCAAACAAATGATAAAGGCCTGGCGCGCAAGGTATACACCAACATAGGCCTTAACTATGTGCAGCAGGGCAACCAGCTTAAAGCCATTGAAGCCGGACTGAACGCGGTAAAAATAAGCGAAGAAATAGGCGACCTGGCCGCACTGGCGCCGGTTTATGCCAACATCAGCAATAGCTATTACAATTTAAAAATACCCGGTAAAGCCTTAATGTATGCCGATTCGGCTTTAAAATATTTCAAACAAAATAATGTACAAACCGGCATTGCCAATATTTATAATACCAAGGGGGTGATATATAATGATCAAAAGCAATATGCATTGGCGTTAAAATATTATAGTTTATCGTTAAATATTAAAAGGGAAATTAAAGATGTTACCGGCGAGGCCAATGCGTTAACAAATATTGGCTCCTTGTACACCGACTTAAAACAATACGATAATGCCAAAGCAAGCCTGGCAGCGGCTGCTAAACTTTTTAAAGCGGAAAACGACCCAAAAGGCCTTACCGAGGTGGCGGGAGATATGGCAGCACTAAAGGAGGCGCAAAAAGACACCTCGGCTTTAACTGATTTTAAAAACACACTGGCATTCGCCCAAAAAAATACTACTATTGAGCAACAGCGGGACCTGGCACTTGATGTATCAAAAAACTATGCGCAACACGGCGACTATAAAAATAGCCTGAAATACTACAAGCAATACAGCGCCCTTGAAGACAGTACGATTAACGCCGATGTAATTAAACATGTTGAAACACTTCAGGCCCGTTATCAAAACGAAAAAAAGCAGCACCAGATTGATTTATTGCATAAACAGAGCATTATACAGCAACTACAGATCAACAAAAGAAACGCTACCATTGCGGTTATAGCGGCAATACTTATTTTATTTGTTGCTGTTAGTTATGTATTTTATTTAAGGTACCGTGCCAGGCAAAATGCCCGCTTACAGGCTGCCGTTATTCAACAGCAGGCCATGGCCGCCAAAGGCATAATTGAGGCAGAAGAACGTGAACGAAAACGTATTGCAGCCGATTTGCACGACGGTGTAGGCCAGCTGTTTTCAGCCGTGAAAATGAATATGGAGATATTGGTGGAACGTTACCTGGTGAAACAAACCGATGCGGATGTGCTTGCCGAAAAAACGCTGGCCATGGTTGACGAAAGCTGTAGCGAGGTGCGTTCGATAGCGCACCAAATGATGCCTAACGCATTGATTAAAAGTGGCCTTGTTTCGGCCCTGCGCGATTTTGTGAACAAGATACCGGCAGAACGGCTAAAAATAACTATAGAAACCCACGGTATTAATGGCCGGATGGAAACAAATATTGAAACAGTGCTATACCGGGTGATACAAGAATCGGTAAATAATGTGATTAAACATGCCGAAGCAAATGTGCTGGATATATTACTGATTTGCGATGACAAAGAAATTACTGTAACAGTTGAGGACAATGGCAAAGGCTTCGACGCCGCCCGGGGCAAATTTGCAGGTATCGGTTTAAAAAATATGATTAGCCGGGTTGAATACCTTAATGGTACGGTTGATATATCTTCTTCGCCTGGTAAGGGTACTTTGGTTGCTATTTATGTACCTTTAACATAATATGGCGACAGCTAAACGCATTTTTATTGTTGATGACCATCAAATGGTAATTGATGGTATTAATTTAATGATTGACGGGCTTCCGGAATTTACTGTGGTAGGCCAAAGCACGCAGCCCCTGCTGGTAACTGGCTTATTGGAAAATATTGCTGCAGATATTGTTATTACCGATGTTGGTATGCCCGGCATGAGCGGCGTGGAACTGAGCCGCGCCATTAAAAGTAAGTTTCCGGAGATAAAAATACTGGCGCTATCCATGTTTGGCGACAGCCAGATCATAGCCGAAATGATTGATGCCGGCATATCCGGATATATTCTGAAAAATGCCGGCAAAAAGGAGTTAATTGAAGCCCTTACGAAAATAGCGGATGGTCAGAATTATTTTGGGCAGGAAATAACGCTGCAACTGATGAAATCCTTTAAACGCAATCAGGAGGAATCTAAATTAACCGACAGGGAGATAGAGATCATTAGAATGATAGAAAAGGACATGACTACCCGCGATATTGCCGAAACGCTTTTTATTAGTGAGCGCACTGTTGAAACCCATCGTAAAAACATTCTCCATAAAACCAATACCCAAACAGTAGTAGGCCTGCTCAAATACGCTTATGAACGCAAGATAATATAAGGTATAGCCCACAGCGCGATTACTACTCATATAAAGATGCCGAGTAGTAGGTATTGTTAGCCCTTTGCGCCTTTAGGATATTTGATAAACAAAAATCCTAAAGAAAATGAAGCGTAAACTCAACTCAATTATCCTGCTGTTTTTATTAACCGTGGGGTTAAATGCCTGCAAAAAAGATAATACAAGCACCCCTGTAACGGCTGCAAAACCGGTGGTAACCAATGTGCAGCCTAAAAACCCTTTCCCGGGCGATGTAGTAACCATTACCGGCAAAGGCTTTGGTACCACAATGGCCGATGTTAAAGTAGCCATAGGCGCCCAAACCATCACCATAACATCTGTAGCCGATACCGAGATTAAATTTACTTTACCCGCAGGTATTACCGCCGGCGACATAGCGGTTACCATTAAAAATATTATTGCCGCCAACACCGACCCGCAAAAGGCTACTATTACGCCGCAAACTGCTGTAGCTACCATAACAAGTATTAGCCCAACCAGCGGTAAACCGGGCGATGTGGTAACCATTACCGGCAACAATTACAGCACCACCGTTGCCGACGACGTAATAAAATTTAACGGCGTGGCAGCAACAGTAACCGCAGCAACCGCAACCACGCTTACAGTAACCGTGCCTGCAACAGCAACAACAGGCAATGTAACAGTGAGCGTAAAGAACGCCGCAGTTGTTACCGGGCCATCATTTACGGTTAAAGCTGCTTCCGGTGGCTCAACGGTTAACTATATTAAAGTTTTAGGCGGAACGGCCACAGTTTCAAAAATCGCCTCGGCATCGGCCGAAATAGGAGCAATGGTTGTTGATAAAACTAATAATATACTTTATTATGCTGATTATACCGTTTTTGCAACATCGCACACAGGTACCGTTTATAAACTAAAGCTCGACGGCAGCGCAGCCGTAGCCCTAACTACCGACACGCGTATAAACACTGTATTTAATTTAGGGGTTGATGCGGCAGGAAATGTGATAGTATTTACCGGGG